>Ga0180007_10000174_pt1 | contig 118408 bp, 104 predicted proteins | sample MM_PC_MetaG_FD_121122 | JGI IMG/M metagenome (GOLD analysis project Ga0180007, IMG submission 121122) | Groundwater microbial communities from the Aspo Hard Rock Laboratory (HRL) deep subsurface site, Sweden - MM_PC_MetaG | ecosystem: Environmental > Aquatic > Deep subsurface > Groundwater... | reverse complement strand
AGTTAGTATTAAATTCTGTTTCCCAATTTCTTTCGCCTCATAATCAAAGTTAATATTATTGATTCCTGAATCATTCAAATTTATTTGTTTTTGCTGAATAAGCCCAGATTTATCAAACAACGAGACCATAATATTTTTATTCGCAAAATTAAGATTGGAAATCATTCCTCTAATTTCAGTTTTACTATTTAGGTAAATTAGTTTGTTAAATTCCACTTTTTTAATTCCAATATCAGATTGATGAGAAGTATCGCCAACTCCGATAGTAAAAATGGGAATATTTAATTTTTCAATTTCTAAAGTAGAATTTGTGCCATCTGTTATAATTCCATCCGATACAATTGTAACTGATGCAATATTGTCCTTTAGTTCTTTTATAAATTCTGGAATATTTTCAAAGTTTGTTAAAGGTTCACTAAAATTTAGTTTTATTTCATTTTCTGAATTCAACAATGTTACATCTTTACCAAAAGATGCAATTTCAATATTTCCGTTAACTTTATTTTTAAAATCGGAGATAAATTTATGAACTTTATTGCTTCTGTTTAAACTATCCTTATTTACAATTGATGACGAATTATCAATTAGCAAAAGATTTATCGGTTTATTTCTATTAAGAAAATTTAATATTATTGAAGGTTCAAAAAGAAAAAGAATTATCAAACCCAAAACCAAACTGCGCATAAGTATTAAAAATATTTTAGTAACATTGGAAGTTCGTGGAATTGTGAATCGATATATAAAGTATGTATAGCCAAATCCAATTATTAAAAGTAAAATTAAAATGAGGATGTTACTACTAATTGTCAAATCGATGTTTTCTAAAGTCATAGTTTAATTCTTGAAAAAAGTTATTGTACTTTGCAGTAAATATTACAAATATGCATTTTCAGTTTACAATTAATCTGTAAAACAACAAATTTGCAGTTTCCAGTCCTAAAGGCGTAAGTCAGAATTTTAAGAATCCCTAAGTGAATCAAAATCCCAATTTTTCATTTTTTCAAACATTGCATAATCAGTTAAATCAAAATGAATTGGAGTTATGGATGCATATCCATTATTAATTGCAATTACATCTCGGTCAATATCTGTATCTTGATAATCCATTTGTCCAGTTAACCAATAATATTTAACACCATAAGGATCCAATCTTTCCTCATAGCAATCTTCCCATTTGGTTAATCCTTGCTTAGTTAATAACACTCCTTTTATTTCATTTTCTGGAATATCTGGAACATTAACATTTAATAGAGTCCCCGTTCTAAGTTTATTTTTGCAAACGAGTATTGCAAGTTTGGAGACTAATTTTGCAGCATATTCGTAATTTTCTGGAGTATGCGAAGCAACAGATATAGCAATGGAAGGAACATCCATAATTGCAGCCTCACGAGCTGCTGAAACAGTTCCAGAATAGATAACATTAATTGCTGCGTTTGAACCATTGTTTATCCCAGATATTACAATATCAGGTTTTTCGTGAAGAATATTTTTAATTCCCATTTTAATGCAATCTGCCGGAGTTCCATCAACAGCATAGCCAAAAAGATTTCCATTTATAAAATACTCTTTTACTCTAAGAGGGAACTTCATTGTAATGGAATGACCAACTGCACTTTGTTCTGTTGAGGGAGCTACGACAATTACTTCGCCAATTTTCTTTAATTCTTTAACTAATTTACTAATTCCAACAGAACTTATTCCGTCATCGTTGCTAACTAATATTTTCAAATTTTATCCGTTTCAATTTATATTTCAAAAATCAAATATAATTAAATTATGAGAAAAAGATTTGGTCACATTTTATGCGTTATTTATTGTTGTTTAGAAATGAATCTAATTATTGGCTAGATAAATTGCATCCCACCAACTTTCTAATGAAAGTTGGTCAAGAATTAAAATATTTTCTTTATTTATATTTGATGGCATTGGAACCATTTTTTGTAATTTGTTAATAATTATGTCCCTATAATATGGAGTAACTTGTGGGAGCAATGAAAATAATGTAAAGGCTTCAGTACTTGTTGAAGTTTTAATTATTTCTCCCAAAACTAAATGATTTTTGGTAAGTGAATACGAATTAATTAGGTCAAAAAATATTTCGGATGATTTATCATTTATTGGAATAGATACTTCATTTTTCCCACTAATATTAAATTGGTGGTTGGCAGGAATTCTGTATTCGAGATTATCATTTTTAACTGTTATAAAATTTGTTACTACCATAACATTAGTGTTGCCTTTATTTTCACTGATGCTAAATATTGAATTTGTGCTTTTTATGCTAATCGCGTAATAATTTAATTCAAACAATTGATTATTTAAATCTGGAAAGAAACTAAAATTTCCAAAATAATAAAAAATAGAATTAAGTGATTTTTCTCCATTTAAAACTTCAATCTTGCTAGCTCCAAGAAGTTCTATCTTTCCACACTGCTTAATTACAATCTCTACTTCTTGAGATTCTGTTGTTTCAAATGTTGAATTTACAATTAATTCATTGGTCTCAAATTTTGCAGTTGTTTTTGATTTTAAAATATTCACAAACCACGGAGTAGTTTTATTCATTTTTATATAACCGTAGTAACCAACGACCGAAACGCTTAGAACAATAAGAATTAAAGTTGGGATTAATAATCTCTTTAAAATATATTTTGTTTTGGGACTCAATTCTCTTTTTGTCTTAGATTTCTTCTTCTCTGGTTTTGTACGTTTATTATTGTAAGCCTTTTTGTCTATATTTTTTACTTCTAAATTAGTGCTGAGCAGTGAATTGATGATATTTTCAATTACAGTATCTTGCGGTGTAAAATTACTTGGAAGATTGTTCAGATTTCTTTGAAGATTTTTGAGTTTTCCCAATTCAATAGCTAAATCGATATTATCTAATAAACAATCCTCAAACTCAGTTTGCTCTTCTTCAGAAAGAAGATTGTCAAAATAATCATGAAGTAATATTTCGTTTCTATCACTATACATAAGTCTCTGAACTGATAATTCCTTTGCGTGTTTCACGAATCATTAATTGTATTTCCTCTTTAGTCATTTCTGAGAAGAAATCGGCAATTTCTTCGTAAGTATATTTTTCAATATCATGTAAAATAAAAGATATTCTTTCCTTTTCGGGCAACGATAAAATTATATTTTCAAATCTATCTGTGCTAGTAATCTCGTTTTCATTCTCGGAGATTAAGTTTTCTTCAATAAGTTTAGCTCTAACTTTTCCAGTTCTTGTCTCATCTAAAAGTCTATATATTGCAATACTTTTTAACCAAACCTCAAATGATTGTTCTTCTCTTAAAAATCTGAGATTATCCCAAGCTTCAATAAAAATATCTTGTGTAATAATTTCGGCAACCTTTTCACTAAGTAAAAATCTAACAGCAATATTATATATTTTTTTTAGATTAATATTACATAATTCTCTATAAGCATTTTTTTTACCTTGCTTAGCAGATTTTATTAATAATTTTATATAATCGTGTTGCATAAAAAAAACACCTGAATAAATTTATAAATTAGAATTTAGATAAAAGAAATCTAAATAAATAACATTATACTTATGGCAAATCAAAATCTTTTAAAGCATCTTCAATTGAAAAAAATATTTTAATAATTTTCAACATTCGTGTAGTTTCCAACATAGATAAAACTAAGGAACTTTTATCAGCAAAAACTAAGCAAAATTTTCCTTTTAGGGAGTTCACTTTTTTTAATGACACTACAATTGCACCTAAGAAAGTCGAATCCATAAACGCAATATTTCTACAATCAATAATAATATTCAGTTTGCCAGACTGAATTAGCTCTTCAATTGTATCTCTAAAAAGTGCTGCTTTGCTTAAAGTTGCTCTATCCAATTGTACCCGAACCACAACTGTACTTTCAATTTCTTCTATTATAAATTCAGCAATCATTTAATAGTCCATATTTGTATTTGTGCAAATTTAACAAAAAATCATCAATTTAAAAGATGTTATTGGTTGGATTTTATATTATCAAAATTAGATTTATAATTCCTTAATATTTGTTCAGCAAGAATATAAGGTGATAAATTTCCATTAATTATTTTTTCAATTGAATTATTTAGAAGTGAAGAATTGTTTTTAAATACTTCCTTAATGAAAAAATCATTAATTATATTAATAACACGTTCCTTTGCATATTGACTTCTTTTTTTAGCGCAGTTTATATTATTGGAACAAAATAATCTATGCCTTTCAATATTTTCTACTAATTCTGTTATCCCAATATTTGAAATAGCACTTGTCTTTAATATTGGAGGTTGCCAGTCTTCAATTGAAAAATTACGCAATTGCAACGATGATTGAAGAGAAATAAATGCTTTATCTGCATCTGGTCTGTCACTTTTATTAAGCACAAACATATCAGCAATTTCCATTAAACCAGCTTTCATAGCTTGAATTGAATCACCCGATTCTGGAACTAGAGTAACAATTGTTGAATGCGCAATTTTTGCAATATCCAATTCTGATTGCCCAACACCAACGGTTTCAAAAATAATATAATCAAATCCAGATGCATCAAAAACGTCAGCTATATCAATTGTTTTTTTGCTTAAACCACCAAGACTTCCACGCGTAGCAACACTTCTAATATATACTTTGTCAAGCATTCCAATATCATTCATTCTTACCCTGTCACCAAGAAGGGCACCACCTGAAAACGGACTTGTAGGATCAACAGCAATTATTGCAACAGATTTTCCTAATGCAAGAAAATGTTTTGAAATTTGATTGGTGATAGTTGATTTACCAGCTCCTGGTGGACCAGTTATACCAATGCGAAATGCCGCTCCAGTTTTTTTGTAAAGTTCTTTTAATATTTCAATTGATAATTCATCCTCAGATTCAACAACAGAAATAATTCTGGCAATTAATCTCTTGTTTTCAATTGATAAATTTCCAAGTTTATTTAAATCAAAATTCATTTTGCCTTGAGTATAGATTATTTTCTTTTATGTAGTTAAGTACTTCTGGAGTTACAAGCAGATCAATTGGTAAATTATTTAAACTTCGCTCGCGGATAGTAGTCGAATTTATTTCAATAGTTGGGCTATCAACAAAAATAAATTTATCGGCTTTTATCTTAGGTTCAATTGGCCTTTCAAAAAATCGACGTAAAACTATAACATCAACCAATTCAAGTATTTCTTCCCATTTATACCACTTATCAAAAACTAAAAAATTATCATAACCAATAATGAGTTCAATGTTTTTATAAATTTTCTTAAAATGCTTAATAGTATCAATGGAAAATGATACACCATTTTTTTTTATTTCGAAATCGCTTACTCTAAAATCGCTATATTTTTCAACTGCTAATTTTGTCATTGCAAATCGGTGAATGGTAGATGTTGATTCAACTTCTTGTTTTAGTGGGGATGTGTTTGCTGGGACAAAAATTATTTCGGATAAATTCCTGAGTTCCTTTACTGATCTAGCGGTAATTAAATGCCCTAAATGTATTGGGTCAAAATTACCTCCATATATTCCAATTTTTTTCATTATTTCAAGTCAAAATTATTATTAATATTTAGCAGTTCAGAAATACCTATTCTCAATTGCTCTATTTCTTTAGTGTAAAGTTCATTATTATTAGTGCTAATTTCAACTTGATGTTTTTAAAAAATTAATTTGAAATGATTTTGCAAACCGACCTTTTTTGAATTTTGATAGTCATTACTTTGAAGAACCTCAATAAAAATTGGATATTTAAAGAAATTATAGTACTAAATTGTGGTAAGTTATGAGTGGAGCTTTAAAAGCAAAAAACCTTCCAGATGGAAGGTTTTTGAAAATTTAAACAAAGAAATTAAGCAGCATCATAAACACTAATAAATCTTCTATCATCTCTCTTTTTTTCAAATTTTACAAAGCCATCAATAAGTGCAAAAAGTGTATCATCACCACCACGTTGAACATTATTACCTGGGTGAAATTGCGTTCCTTTTTGTCTAACCAAAATAGAACCAGCGGTAACTTTCTGTCCACCAAATCGTTTAACACCTAAAAACTGTGGTTTACTATCACGACCATTTCTTGACGACCCTTGACCTTTTTTATGAGCCATTATTACCTCCGGTTAAGCTATTTTTGTTACTTCAATTCTTGTTAATTGTTGTCTGTGACCGTTTTTCTTTTGATAACCTTTTCTTTTCTTCTTTTTGAACACAATAACTTTTTCATCTTTTAAATGCTCAAGGACTTTAGCAGTTACTTTCATACCATCAATAGTTGGTAAACCAACTTTTGTTTCCTTGCCATTATTGTAAAGAAGAACTGATTCAAATGATACTTCTGTATCAACATCGTTTCCTAATCTTGGAACATAGTATTTTCTATTCTCTTCAACGTTAAATTGTTGTCCAGCTATATCAACAACTGCAAACATTAATTCCTCCAACTCTTAAAATATTCGAACTGTAAATTTAGTGAAAACAATAAATTAAGTCAATTTATATTTATAACACTTCTCTCGATTTCTTTTTATAACTTTGTCATGTTTTATTCATATGGATTTAAATAAATGCTCATACTCTTAATAAGTGGCGCATTTTTCCCAATGCTAATATATCTATATTTTCTTTGGAAATTTGACAAAAATGAACCAAAATACATTAAACTAGTTTTTTATAACTTCATTTATGGAGCAACTGCAGCTATTATTTTAGGAATTGTTGGCAGCAAAATGTTATCATTGCCACTAAATATATTTTTTAGTGATGAGACAATTAATCTAATAAAAATAATCTTAATTGCTCCTTTTGTCGAAGAGATTGCAAAAGCATTATTTCTATTCAAAGCTATTAAAAATAAAAATATTAATGATTTTACCGATGGATTAATTTATGGTGGTGCAATTGGGCTTGGATTTGGTATGATAGAATATTTTTTCTATTTCCTTTTGTTTAGTGATTCCCTTTCTCAACTTATTTCTATATTTGTAATTAAAAGTAGTTTTTCCGTTGTTATGCATTGTTTATCTACTGCTTTAGTTGGAGGTATAATAAGTTTGACCAAATATTCATCTCAAATTAAATTGGGTATTTCAACCATTTACGCATTAATAATAGCAATGTTCATCCATTTTATTTGGAATATAAGTGTGATTTTCAAAAATACTTTTTTTGTCGGAATTATTTTTATAATAATTGTATTTCTTCTATTTACTCTAACATATTACATCTTATTTAAATATGAGAACAATTTGATTCAAAAAGAGTTAGCTGGTAAAACTTCAGAAAATTCACTTAATAAATATTCTGCTAAATGACATTATTCAATTAAGATAGCAACAATCTGTAGTTAGTGTTAAAATAAGTAAAAATAAAATTGTATCAATAAGCAATATTCTTAAATATCGATAAACGTTTTCAAAGAGGTTACAATTGTTTGAGATAGTATTTGGTTAATCTTCACATTACATATAAAATTATTAAATGAGGTAAAACAAGAGTTGTAATAAAACAGTATTTCCTTAACTACAGATGCAAATTAAAATAAAAAACTAGTGTTGATTTACTATTAATTTTAAAACAGCCTCGATGGTCCTTGATAGCAGTGAAAATAAATCTGTGAAAAATGATATTTCGATGCTATCTAATAGTACAATGGTTTTATATTTATGAAAATATATTTCAAGACGCTGTATCAAATTGTCACAAAATGAGTCAAGTTTAATGCTCGGGGGTGGTTTGAACTCGGAGCAAAAAGGCTCGTTATCGGGGCTGAAAGGTTCAAAATTGCAGCAAAAAGGTTCACTAATGAACCTTTTGCATTTGGAAATATTGTACGTTGAAAAATAATTCTATTCAGGAACAACAATTTTGTAGTTATGTGTAATTTCAACAGATTTTTGAAGCATTGCTGTTACTCCGCAATAAGTAGTTTGGGAAAGTTCAATAGCACGTTCAACATCTTTGCCTTTTATATCTTTGCCAGTAAATACATATTCCAAATTAATTTTTGAAAATACTTTTGGATGAGTTTCGGTTTGTTCAGCAGTAATATTTATTTGAAAATCGTCAAGTTTTATGCGTTTTTTCTGTAAAATAGCAATTACGTCAGCACCAGTGCAACCACCGAGACTAAGCAACAAAAGCTCTTTTGGTCTAATTGCAGCACCACTTCCACCAAAATTTGCTGGTCCATCCATTGTTACCCAGTGGTTTGAATCCTCACTTTTGCCAATAAATGTAATACCGCTTAGTTGTTTTACAATTGCTTTATGTTCTGTCATTGTATTTCCTTTCTATTAAATAATATTTTTAGCAATTTGATACAATTTTTGAAAAATGGTTTCAATAGTTCAATTTATTTATTTCAGTTTTGTCTAAGTATTTTGGGAGTTACTAGAGGAATTGTTATTTCCGTTCTCACTTTTTCTCCTTCTCTTCTTTCAGCGGGTTCAAAATTTAACGTTTTTACAAATTCTAAAGCTAAAGAATCAATAAGTGGGGTAGCCCCTAGTATGATTTCAGGACACCTAACAGTACCTGTAGTGTCAACTGAAACACGCACGTAAATCCTTTTTTGAAATAAAAGTGAATCAGTGAATTTATAAAAATCTTTTTGAACTTCTTCCAAAGGCTTAATCATTTCTGGCATTTTGCAAAAGTTCGTGATAGATATAAATTCATTAGGGTTTTGTGTTTCTGACTTTTTACAATTGTCTTTTACAACTTGGTTTAAAAATTTATTTATTTCTACACCACATTTTTTAAGCTCACAGCCTATTCCAAGATGCCCACAATTGTTATCCAATAATAATACTTTGCAATTTAACTCATTTGCTAATTCAAGTGCTGGTGCTGGATTTACCAAATGGTCGGTCTTATTAAGAATAAAGAATACTTCTGTTTTAATGTGTTTTGCAGTTTCACTAACAGAATTATTGAAATTTTTATAAATATTATAGCTTTCCATTGCATTTAATTGAGCTAAATGGTTTTCAATTGTAAATGTCTTTGAAGGTTCGCGATTTTCAATTTTTTCATCTATAAATTTATCAAAATCCTCGTGGCTAATGTTTTCAACAATATACTCTGGTGAGCGTGCAAAAAGCTGAGTTGTGTAACTTATCATTATGTTAATTAAATCATCGCTTGCACCAAGTTCTTTATACGATTCAATCATTCTTTTTCTGAATTGCATAATTAGCATATCGTAGCTTGAGCGGCGTGGAGTTGCAACGTAAGGCACAGCTTTATCAATAAAATCTGGATAGGAAACAATCCATTGCAAAGCTTGCATGCTGCCCATTGAGCCACCAACAATTGCGTAAATATGTTTAAATCCAAAATTTTCGGTAAGCATTTTATATTGTGAATTTACCATATCGGTAATTGCAATTTTGGGAAAGTCTTTTCCGCCTTGTAATTCAGAATTTGAAGGAGATGTAGAAACTCCATTGGCAAGTGCGTCAATAGCGATAATATAAAATTTGGAATCGTCAACCAATTTGTTTTGACCAATTAAGCCAGTAATTTGCTCCGCGGTTCCAGCAAACCATGTTGGATAAATAACAATATTTGAGGAATCTGCATTTAGCTCCCCAAATGTTTTATATCCAACTGTACAGTTTCGTAATGTTTCGCCACTCTCTAACTTTAAATCACCAATATTTGCAAATTGTTGAACCGATTGTCCAAATAAAATAGATGTTAAAATAAGTGTAAATGTTAAAAATTTACGAAATAAAGTCATTTTAATACCGAGTTATTTTAGAAATAGAATTAAATAGAGATAAATAATTGGAGCAGAAAAAAGAAGTGAGTCAAATCTATCAAGAATTCCACCATGACCAGGAATTAAATTGGAGGAATCTTTTACATCAGCATCTCGTTTAATAAGAGATTCAATTAAATCACCAATTTGACCAAAAATTCCAATAATAATTGTAAATGCAAAAATATCAATCCAATTAAGGAAAGTTAATAGCACAAATTTTAGAACAATAAGCGAAATAGCAGCAAAAACAAATCCAGCAATTGCGCCTTCCCAACTTTTTTTAGGACTAACGCGCGGAAACAATTTGTGTTTTCCAAAAGCAGTTCCAATAAAATAAGCTGCCGAGTCAGTCATCCAAAGGGTAATTAAAATTGAAATAATGATAAAACCACCATTGGCATATTCTTGCATACCACTAGCATAAAATTCTCTAATTGCGACTATTGTGGACGAAAAAAAACCAGCGTAAAAAATTCCTAATAAAGTTGAAGAAATATTACTAATAGCGGATTCTTTATCTCTAAATAGTTCAAACATTAATAGAATTGGAATGAGTATTAGAAGCAATATTTCATATGTAGCAAAATGGAAATAAGTGTTTAGAATTATAGCCGTAATAGAAATGAAACCAACTAAATTTGAAGTGAAAATGTTTTTTTTATTTACAATTTTGGAAAATTCGTAAAATGATGTAAGTCCTATTGCCATAATTAAAATTAGAAATGGAATTCCTCCCCAATAGGTTAATCCTAATAAAACTGGAATAGTAAATATTGCAACTAAGATTCTGGTTACTCTATTGCTCATAAAAAAGTACTCTTTTGTTTTAGGGAAATTAAGGCAAGAAGTATCTTGCTTATTCGTTATTATAATTTTCAAGACATATTTTTTGATATGCCTTGAAATTAATCTATTTTATTCAAAAAAAACCTTGTTCTTTTTAATAAAGAAAAGGTTAATAAAATATTAGTCTTCTTTATTTATGTCGCTAATAATGGCAATGGCATCTTCAGCGTCAACTCTCTTTGTAAGTATTTTTATAATTGATAAATCTCCAACACCGGGGAAACTGCTATCATTTTGGTTTAAAATAAGCACTTCAATTTCGGCACCTTCCAAATTAGATTTTAGCATATTTGCCTCAATACTATCAGCACAGCTATAAACAATTACCCAGTCTTTTGGATGGACCAAATGTCCTTCAAACTCTTTATTAGTAACTAGTTCTTCACCACAGTCTGGACATACTGACATTCCTCTGTGGTACTCATATTCGCATTTAGGACAAATCATAAAACCTCCAAGTTTATTGAAACTTATAATAGTTCTTTTTTAAATAAAATAAAAAGAAAAAAAACAAAATTGTTAGCAAAAGCAATAAAATAATATGTAAAGAAAATTCATCTGGTTTTACAATACTCGTATTCATAAGTTCATCGCTTCCCCAAATAAAATAGGCAAGGATTGAAATAAAGTTATTAATAAAATGAAGAGTCATTGGTATAACTATTGATTTTGACTGATAGGCAGCAAAACCAAGGTACATAGCAAGAATTGTGAGCGCTAATAATCCATATGGATTAAAATGGTAAAGTGCAAAAGCAAAGGAAGTAATTAGAATAGCCCAAAATGGTTTCATGGAATATTCTAAACTTTTTTGCGTAAATCCTCTAAAAAATACTTCTTCGCAAATTGCTGGTGTTATTGAAACTACTAACACAACAAATACAATTTCAAATAATGATTGAGCATTTAGTATAATTCCATACGAGCTTTCCATTAACTTATCTAGATCATCGGCAAAATTTTTCATGTGTTGAAATATTGAAAATGAATCTGCGAGCTGTTGTATAATATAATTTTGGACATAAATAAAACTCTGAAGAAGAGGAATAAGAATTACTAAACCAACAATAAAAATTACTACTTCTTTAATTGTTGGAAGTTTAATTCGAAGTACGGGGGAAACTTTATCAACATAAACTAGTTTTGCTAACATAATTGTTGGAGCTAAAATAAACAAGAGTTGTCCAGCAACATTAAATAAGCGCACAGCATTTACGTTAGCACTTGATAAATCAGTTCCAAAAATTGCAAGAAATAAAAGTCCACCACCAAATTGGAAAAGGAAAAAGACAATAATTAAACCATAAATTGCTGCTTTGCCTGGATGCATTGTGGGATTAATTTCATTATCAAAATTATCGTTTTGTGGAGCGTTAAAATTATTGTTCATAAATTATCAAAATAAATTTTTAGTAAAATTAAAGAAATTGAAATTTGCATCATTTACTTAATTGCTTTACAATCATCAAATCTTAAAATTAATTTTTTTACACGGTCTAAATCAACGCCATTTTCCCAATTGCCATCTTTCTTAAAATATGAGCCAACGATAAATACATCAGCCAAATTATAATATTTATCAATATTTTCCGCCGTAATTCCAGAGCCAATTATTATTGGAAGTTTTGTGCATTGCTTTACTGAAGATAACTCATCAATATCGGTTTCAGCTCCAGTTGAAGAGCCAGTAACAACAATTCCATCACTCAAAAAGAATTCGGCAGCTTTTGCTGTTTCCACAATAGAAACATCCAAAGTAATTGAATGCGAACTATGTTTTTTTTTAATATCCGTAAAAACCAAAACATTTTCAGCTCCAATTTGCTTACGGTATCTAAGAATATTTCCAGCATTTGATTGCGTAATTCCTTCATCAGCCACGTGTGCAAACACAAAACCCTCGGCGCGGATAAAATCCAAATTTGCGGAATGAGCAATTGCGAGAGCTTCTTTGTTTGCCGAAGCGAGAACTTGAATTCCAACAAAAAGATTTGTCTGCCGTTTAATTTCGTAAGCAATTATGGACATAATTGAAGTAATTTCGGGTCCAGATGAATTATTTAAATAAGGAACGTCGTGCATATTTTCAATCATAATTCCTTTTAATCCAGCACTTTTATAAATTTTTGCTTCAGAAATTGCTAAATCTATAATATTTTGCACATTCCCAGAATATTTTGGCGTTCCAGGAAGAGCATTTAAGTGAATCATTCCAATTACTAACTTTGAGTTAATTAAATCTTGTTTTTGCATAATATTTTCTGTTTAATTAAAATATTTCAATAATCTTATAATGAGTTTACATTTTTTAAATACCAAAATAAATATAACACTAAAAATTAAAAATATTTGTTATGCAATATTTTTTATTTAGGTTGGATTTAAGAAATGCAGATGTATTGTTGTTTGTGGGAAATGATTTCTTGGGATTTAATGTGAACTGCTTTTCTTGAATTAAAATGAAGTGTTAAATAATTTTTTCTATAAATGAAATGAAAGACTGTGATTTTATCTTTTGCTCACTTCAAGATCAAATTCTTTAAAGTTATACTTACAATTAAAATTGGAATATAATTCATGAAAAAGTACATTGCTCTATTGTTGATATATAGTCTTTCATCTTGTAACCTTCTTTTAGATAATGATGATAGATTAGAAGGACATAGTGCTGCAAATCCAATAATTTCTTTTAAAAAATATTATATGAAAGAATATCGTGATTATGGAATGCAACCATCTTTTTGAAAAATTGATACATTAAATAGATTCGATACTCTTTTTTTGCAGTTAGTGAATTTTATCGTTCTGATGGCAAAGGTCCTCCTACAAATGGTGAAAATTTTGAAGTAACTATTACAACAAGTTACGGAGATGTAGAATTATTTCAATTTGATGGAGATAGAAGTTTTCTTGGTTGGGCTGATAATATAACTGCATATATTCAATTCATAAACTATAAATCTATGATAATTCATCAGATAAACCACGAAAACATAGTGGTTATTTGGATGTTAATAATACTGGTGATAAAACTATAGCTGAATACAATTCGTATTTGCATAAACATATTGTAAAAGACACATTAATTTATTTGGAGGAAAAATGAAAAAGTTTATTTGGATTGAACATTGATATTTAACAAAGATACTTGATACTTTTGTGCTTTATTTTCATTCTATTTTTACTATTATTGACAATCGTCGTTATTTAGACTACGTTTAAATAACAAATGAAAAAAAATAAGAAAATATCACAAAACATAATAGTTGTATTTATTGTTTTACTTATTTTATCTATACAGTATTTTATAAATATAACAATACACATACATATTTTGCCTTCGGGACAAATTATTTCGCATAGCCATATTTTACCGTTTAATAATGATAATTCTAAAAATAAATCTCATTCGCATACAGAAGATGAGTTAAGATTTTACTCATTAAATTCATTTATGCTAAAGTACTTTATTCAAAATCATTTTGAATATAATTTTTACAATGAAATAAACTCTATTACTATTACAATTTACGAAAATGTAGTTTGCACAAACTCAGTAAACCTTCTTGCAACAAGAGCTCCTCCACTAACTCCTTTTATATAATTTATCTTTAATTATTAACTTTAGTTCATATCGCAAATATGAACAATAATATTATTTGTATTTATTTACATTAAAAGGACTTTGCATATATGAAAAAAATATCAATTTTTGCACTAATTATACTATCTGTTTTTTATAATTCTATATTATCACAGACAGATGCTAATATAGTAGGTCACATCATTTCCAACGGGGAACATATTGCATTTGCAAATGTGATTATTAAGGGGACAACAATAGGAACTTCAACAGATGAAACTGGACATTTTAGACTAGTGAATTTACCTGTGGGTGAATTAACAATAAAAGTTCAATATGTTGGTTATAAATCTCAAGAAAGAAAAGTTAATCTTGATAAAAATTCAACTATTGAAATTAACTTTGAAATAGAAAAGGATGTTCTTTCTCTAAATGAAATAGTTGTTTCTGGAAATAGAAACGAAGGGAATAAAAAAGAACAAAATACAATTGTTAATACTTTATCTCAAAAATTGCTTTCAAATACTCAGTCAAATGTATTAAGCGAAGTATTAAAGTATTCGCCAGGGTTAAGAGTTGAAAACAATTGCCAAAATTGCGGTTTTAATCAATTACGAATGAATGGATTAGAAGGTCCTTATTCGCAAATATTAGTAAATAGCCGTCAAATATTTAGTGGGCTAGCAGGGGTTTACGGTTTGGAACTAATTCCTGCAAATATGATTGAACGTGTTGAAGTAATTAAAGGTGGTGCTTCAGCTTTATATGGTAGTAATGCAATTGGAGGAACTGTAAATATTATACTTGCAGATCCAACAAGTAATACATATGGCGTTTCGGTTTCAAATGCAATATTTGGAGCTAATGATAAAGCTTCAAGTAAAAATGCTTATGAAAAATCGTCAAGTTTTAACACTTCTTTGGTTTCATCAGATGCTCAGACTGGTTTGTCGTTGTTTGGATTTTTAAGAGATAGAGATGATTTTGATGCAAATTCTGACGGATTTTCAGAATTATCAAAAATTAAAAATCTAACACTTGGTGGACGATTATTCCATAGATTTACAAGTACTGATAGGCTAAGCATAGATTTCTTCAAAATTAACGAAGACAGACGTGGTGGAGATAATTTTGAACTTCCAAATCATTTGGCTAATATTTCTGAAGCAGTAGAACACGATATTACAACTGGGGCAATATCTTATGAAAAATTTTACAATTCTTCTGACTTGTTTACCATTTATGCAGCAAGTCAAAATGTTAACCGAAATTCTTATTATGGTGCTAATCAATCTTTGGCAGATTATGGCAACACAAAAGATTTATCCTATAATGCTGGACTTCAATATAATGGAAATTTTACAGATGCCGAAATTACGGTTGGAGCCGAAATTCAAGGAAGTAGTTTAGTTGATAAAAAATTAGGCTATTACGACTTGGATAATGCAACAATGGTAAATGGAATTTTAGATATACCATTTATAGAAACCAGAACCATTTCTGACCAAAATTCTTTTACATATGCTGTATTTTCACAATATGACAGAAGATTTGGCGACGCAAAGTTATCTGCTGGAATTAGATTTGACAGATATTCAATTACTGAAAAGGGAAATAATTCCAATATTAAAGGGAATGTTTTTAGTCCAAGAATTAGTTTACTTTATGACATAAGCTCTTCAACTCAATTTAGATTAAATTATGCTCAAGGTTTTAGAGCTCCACAAATATTTGATGAAGATTTACATATTGAAACATCAGGTGCAAGACAAGTTTTACATAGAAATGATCCGAATTTAACACAAGAAACTAGTAGAAGTTTTAGTAGCTCTTTAACTAAAACAATGTTATTAAATGATATTTATTTTGAATTTATGGTTGAGGGCTTTTATACAAAATTAGAAAATCCATTTGTTAATGAGTACTCAGAACCTGATTCTAATGGTACAGTTATTTACAATAGAGTAAATACAAAAGATGGTGCATTTGTAAAAGGAATAAATCTTGAAATAAACATGGCTGATATTGAAAATTTAGAAATAAAAACGGGGTTTACTTATCAAAATAGCCAATATCAAGTAAAACAAGAATTTAATGAAAAAAGGTTTTTTAGAACACCTAATGATTACGGATTTATTGCTCTCAATTATAACTTAACAAATAATATAGGATTTTCACTAACAGGAGATTATACAGGTAAAATGTTAGTACCTTATTTTGGAATAAAACAAATTAATCCAGAAAAAGGTGAATTGCGAGAAAGTGATTCATTTATTGATATGGGATTAAAATTAAAGTATAAATTCAAATTAAATGGAGCTTCTTCTCAGTTGTTTGTTGGAATAAAAAATATCTTCAATTCATATCAATCTGATTTTGACAAAGGGATAGATAGAGACCCAGCTTATATATATGGACCAATTTTACCAAGACAAATTTACTTTGGTATCAAAATTGGAAACAACATATAATTTTATCATAGCAAAGACTGTACTATATTTTGTGTAAATGGCAGAATGCTTATTTGATAAACGGCTTTAGCCGTTTATCAAATATAATGAAAAATTTTCCATGCTGTCGAGGACCACTGAGGCTGTCTCAAAAGTAGCAAGCGGAATATATTTTTGTAAAGCCTGCGATGGAAATGGACTTTTGTAATACATAAATTAGTATAAACAAAAGTAGAAAACCATGGAAAAACGAGGAAGATTTAGTCCACTAGAAAAAGTACAAATATTATGTAGTCACTTCATATTGTAAAAAACCTATAAGAATTAATGCGTATTAACTTTAAGCATTTTGTCGCACTTTTTAAACTCTATCGTTTTAAAAGAATTTACTGCATTAGTGCCTCCAATTATTCCTCCCGCTATTGTACCCACTGGTATCATCAAAAACATTGCTGGATTTTCACTACCGCCACCAAAATTAATTTTTGCAGAAGTAGCTGTTACAATTGAAGTCCCTGCTAAAAATCCAAAAATGGAACCTATAATTATACCAGGAATACTAGAGCTATCATTATATTTAAGTGAGCAAATATCATCTGTTTTAATTTCCTTAATTTCATTTGAATATTTGATTAAAAGAAGTTCTTTATTAATTTTGATAAATTCTCCTTCGGTACTTTTGCCATCAATGTAATTTATGACTACGTCCTCGTTTTTAAGTTCATCATTAAGATTATAAAAATATTCTTCTTTTTCTGTTAAAGAAACCCTTTCAAGATGAGATGAGCATCCCATAAAAATGATTAATAGGACTAAATATATTTTCTTCACTTATCATTGCTCCAAAATTTATTAAAAAATGTCATGCAATATTTTAGTCAAGCAAAAATACATATAACGCAAGTGCAAATCTAAATCCTATTTTCAATCTTTCATCTAAAACTCAGTATAAGTAACATTTTTTATTAATAAATCATAAGATTTTGCACTACTTAGGTACCAACTTAGATAAAATATGGTATATATCAAAGAAAGACAATTTATCCAAAATTTGTCATTTGAAAGGTACCAATGACAATTCGATATGCGGTTATGAGCATTTGTATTTATTACCAAAAATGAAAACTTCCCAAATACTAAGAACCGCTGTAATTGAATCTGTAGTATTAAAAATAATTGTATTTTTTGTATTAATTAAGTAATTTTGTTTTCTAAATTTAAACGAAATTAATGAAGTAGGTATATTATGAAACGAACTTTTCAACCAAGCAATAGAAAAAGAAAAAACAAACATGGTTTTAGAGAAAGAATGTCTACTAAAAATGGTAGAGCTGTTCTTTCAAGACGTAGAGCAAAAGGCAGAAAAAGATTAACAGTAAGTGACGAATATTAGTCTTGAAAAGCTTTGGTCTTTCAAAAAGTGAGAGAATCAAAAAGAAAAATGAAATTTCCCGGTTATTCAATTCCGGGAAAAGAATTTACTCAAATAGCCGAAAATTAAAGGCTATTTTTTGTTTTGGTGAATATGATTCTGGAACAATTAAAATTGTAACTGCTGTTCATAAAAAAGCTGGAAATGCTGTTTGGCGAAATAGAGTAAAGCGATTATTGCGTGTATCCTATCGTCTAAATAAAAAAATCTTAACTGATATAGTTAAAGAAAAAACTCTTCTTATTATGATTTCTCCGAACTCAATTAACAAAAAAAACAAGCCAAAATTAAATTTAGATTATGTTCAACTTGATGTGATTGAGTTATTAGAAAAAATTAAAAAACAAATTTTAATAGAAAACGAAAATGGTGGAAAAAATTAATGGATAAACAATCAACCTTAGCATTTGTTTTAATGGGACTAGTGCTCGTAGTATGGCTTTATTTAAATTCTCCAGAACCCCAACCACAAAATATTTCAAAAACAGATTCTACTCTTGTCCAAGAAAAAAATAAGCAAGAAGCGACCAAAGCTATTGAAAAACAAGTGGAAGAAGTTGTTGACCCAAATTTTAATAAGTCCTCTCAAAATGAATTATTTTCCACTACAGATAAAAAAGCTGAAATAATTACAATAGAAAATGACCTTGTTAAGCTCGAAATGAGTAGCAAAGGTGGTAAAATTAGAAAATATTATTTGAAAGAATATGCAACTTGGTATTACGATAACTACGAAGAAAGTGATTTTAATAACACTCACGTTCAATTGCTTAATCAAACAAATGGTGGCGATTTAGATATTGTTTTTTATACTAAAGATGGAAAAGTAAATACTTCAAAATTGGATTTTACTTCATCTGTTAGTAATTCTTACTACAAAATTTCTGGTTCGGATTCACTAAAGATTTCATATTCGTACAATATTGAAGAAGGAAAAGTTATTAAAAAGAATTTCACATTCTTTGGAAATAATTATCGTTCAAAGTTTGATGTTGAACTTATTAATTTGAGTTCAATTATTGGTGATAGAAGATATGATGTTGTGTGGGCAAGTGGAATGAACTTTCTTGAATTAAATTCAGTTGATGCCGCAACATATGCAAATGCGTCTTTCTATTCTGGAGGTGAGCATTTTATTATTGATGCCGATACTGAAGGGGAACCAGTCGAAAAAGAGGTTAATGGAAAAATAGATTGGGTTAGTGTAAAGAGTAAGTATTTTGCAATGATTTTAGCTCCTGTTGAACCTAATTCAGATGGTGGGGCAAAAATTGAAGGAGCGTTTGTAAATATTCCAGAACTTGGTGTAAGAGAATATTATAGTACTGGTTTAAAAATGCCTTTCCAAAAGACAGATTACCAAAAAGATAATTTTACTCTTTATCTTGGACCAGTTCAGTATGATACTTTAAAATCATATAATGCAAATTATGATGCTATTTATGATTTTGGAAGTTTCTTTGGATTAAAGTTTGTGACTCGTCCAATTTCGGAATATTTGTTACAGCCTTTGTTTACATTTTTACATAGTATTGTTCCAAACTATGGAATTGTAATTATACTCTTTTCAATTTTAATAAAACTGGCTCTTTCACCTCTTACAAAACAGAGTTATAAAAGCATGGGAAAAATGGCTCAACTTCAACCCAAAATTGCAGAATTGAAAGAAAAGTTTGGTGATGACAAGCAAAAAGTTCAAAAAGAGACCATGAAATTATATTCCACATATGGAATAAATCCTGCCGGTGGTTGTCTTCCAATGGTTCTGCAAATGCCAATTCTGTTTGCTTTGTTTGCCTTTTTCCGTGTGGCAATTGAGATAAGACACGAATCATTTTTATGGATTAAAGATTTAGCTTCGCCAGATTATGTTTTTAGTTTGGGTTTTACAATTCCTCTTGTAAATGTTGACCAGATTACAATCCTAGCGCCATTACTTGGTGTTACCATGTTCTTCCAACAGAAGATGACTGTTAAAGATCCAAGTCAAAAAGCAATGGTTTACATGATGCCAATAATGATGACATTTATGTTTATGGGATTTTCTTCCGGTTTGAACTTGTATTATATGATGTTTAATTTACTTTCAATTATTCAGCAATATTATATTAATAAAAAACAAAGTCATACTGAGTTAGTTCCAATTGAAAAGAAAAATCAAAAAGTTGGATTTATGCAAAAAATGATGGCTGCTGCTGAAGAAAAGCAAAAAGTTCAACACCAAACATCTAAAAAAAGAAAATAAATTTAAAAGAGAAAAGTTAATGCTTAAAATTTCATTAGCTTTTCTCTATTTTTACTACCGTGAAAAAAATACTTAAAATAGCGATAGTATTTATAATCTTATTTTCGATAAGTTCCTACGCACAACTGGATACTTTAAAAATTACCCCTAAGTTAATTACAAAAAAACTTCCATTCGGTTTAACAGCAAAAGTTAGTTCATCATTGCCAAAAGTATCTTTAGTTTTAAGTGGCGGTGGTTCGCGCGCAATTGTTTCACTTGGAGTAATTAAAGCTCTTGTGGAAAATCAAATTCCAATTGAGTCAATTGTTGGAACAAGTATGGGAAGTATTCTTGGCGGACTTTATGCTTCGGGTTATTCTATTGAAGAACTTGATTCAATAATTACTTCAATTGATTGGTCTTATTTTTATTCAGCAAAAGAAACCAGAAGAAATGAGCTTTATCTTGACCAGAAAATTACAGAAGATCTTGCACTTATTACATTAGATATTGATGGATTAAACCCTGTTCTTCCAACTGCTTTTAATTCAGGACAGCGTTTCCAAAATTTTCTTAATAATTATACAATTAATGCTCCAATACATCCATACAATAGTTTTGATGAACTTAAATATAGATTTAGAGCTGTTAGTACCGATTTAACTTCGGGTGAAATGATAATTCTGGAAAAGGGCTCTTTGTCACAAGCTCTAAGAGCAAGTTCCAGTGTAACATTTCTTCTTGACCCTGTAGAAGTTGATTCTATGTTATTGGTTGATGGAGGATTAGTTGCAAACGTTCCAACAAAAGCAGCAAAACAAATTGGTAACGATTTTATAATTGCTGTTAATATGACAAGCAATTTAAGAAAACGTGATGATTTAGATACTCCATTAAAAGTTGCAGACCAAATAGTTTCAATTCCAATGAATTTAGTAACTGAGCAAAATTTAAAGTTAGCAGATGTAGTAATTACACCAGAATTAGGGAATTGGGAAAGTGATAATTTCAGTTCGCTCGATAGTTTAATTGAAATTGGCTACAAAACAACTTTAAATAAAATTGATGAAATATTACATGGTATTAAAGAATATCAGATTTCACATATTACTGACAGTTTAGTAACTTTTAAAAACTTAAAACCATTTAATCCAAACTCGGATATTGAAAATAAAGTAGCTAATAAATTTATTGGTGTCGATTCAGTAAGTAATAAAGAAATAGTACTTGAAATTTGTAATGAATATCTTTCAGGTAAATATGAAGATATTTCTACTAGTCTATTTTTTAGCGATGATACTGCTTTTATTAAAATGGATGTAATACTTAAACCTAAAATAAATGAAGTAGAATTAGTTGGAATAAGTAATGATAGAAAAGGAAATATTGAAAGTATTCTTAAACCAGTTATTGATGATTATTATTGCAATAATAATTTAGTCGGATATTTGATAAAAGTACAAGCTTTTTATAGAGATATAGGATTTCCATTTGCCGAGATTGAAAAAATTAATTTTGACAATGAAACACATAAATTAACAATTAGTATTGATGAAGGTATTGTTGATTTAATTGTAGTTAATGGGAATGAAAGAAGCACAACACCTTTAATTTTAAGGGAATTGGAAATTAAGGAAGGAGAATATCTAACTTCCAAAAACCTTTCACAAAGTCTTGAAAATTTAAGAACTACTGGATTATTTAATTCAGTAGATATAAATATTCAAAAGAATACTGATATTAATATTCTTAAAGTTAACGTTGAAGATAAATTAACAAGTGTGGCAAGACTAGGGCTAAAGATTGACAATGAAAGATATCTTCAACCATCTATTGATATTAGAAACGAAAATCTTTTTGGCAGTGGAACAGAATTAGGAGTGTATTTTTTAGGGGGCTTAAGAAATCAACAAATTATAATTGAGCATAAAGCAAATAGAATTTTTAACACTTATCTTACTTATAAAATTAAAGGTTATTTCGATTCTAATGATATTTATACTTATAAAGACGATCCTAGTGTAAGTTCAAATGCTTTTTCGAGATCAAATAATGGAGAATATAGGCAAGAACTTCTTGGTACTTCTGTTGGTGTTGGAACGCAAACTGGTAAATTTGGTAATTTAATTGCTGAATTTAGATATGAACGCAACAAAGTATATAACTTAACAAATAAAGTTATTAACCCATATACTTTTAATATTGCTACTCTTCGATTTAGCATGAGAATTGACACGCAAGATAAATATCCTTATCCTTTAAGTGGCGTTTTACTTCACACCTATTATGAGACAGCTCAGCAGTTTTTGGGTGGTGATGAATCCTATCTGAAATATGCGCTTTTATATAAGGGGTATTTTTCTTTAAATAGTAATAATACGATAATTCCTAAATTTGAAATTGGCTTTGCTGATGAAACTCTTCCTTTAAGCCAGCAGTTTTTCTTTGGTGGAAAATCTTCTTTTTGGGGTTTTAGAGAAAATGAATATCGTGGACGACAAATAATTATTGGTGGATTAACTTACAGATATAAACTTCCATTCAAAATTCTTTTTGATACTTATTTTTCATGCCTTTATAATCTTGGATCAATATGGGAAAGGGAACAAGAGATGAAATTAAAGAATTTCAAACATGCAGTTGGAATTATGGCATCGTGGGATACTCCACTTGGGCCAGTTGATTTGGGAGTAGGTAGAAGTTTTACTATTAATAAATTGCTAGACGAATTTATAGTTAGGGGCGAACCCACAGTATACTTATCACTTGGATATTTCTTTTAATTTATTGGTTTTAGTGTTTTACTTTTGTATCACTTGTTTACTAGAAAATGTTAACGGAACTAAGAAATGCTATTTCATATCAAATAAAATGCTTAATAAATTCGCTTTTGTAAATAGTGGAATATCTTTCTGAAACTGGATTGTACTATTTTGGTCCCATTGTTTATGGGTTGAAAGCGTATGGGTATGTAAATTCAAAATAGCAAAATTACGACTAACTATTTCGTCAGTTTTACCAATTACAAAAAATGCTATTACTACTGGTAAATTAAATTCCTTGCTCCATTTCTGATAAGATTTAAAAGCTCGTTCATTAATCAACCAAGTTGCTCCATGTTTTCCCTTCCAATCAAGAAGTGCTGATTTGTCCTTGTAAGAAATAATTGCATCAGGTTTATCTTCGCCCTTTTCCCAGACCTTTTTGTATCTATTGTCTTCGCCAAATTCTGTGCATTTAAAACCCCATTGAGTTAACAGATTCTTTCCTTGAAACTCAGCAATATCATGAAGTTTATAATTTTTTCTAAAATCATCAGTCGATTTAATTGGACTAAAATCTAAATTTTTCATAGTAAACAACCAAAGTTGTTAGTTTTTGCTCGGTTATAAATTATACTTGTTTTTAATCCACTCATATGCTTCATTTAATTCTTTTGTCCTTTCTTCTGCCAATGTTCTTAAGTCTAATCCAAGGCTTTCAACTTTGTCTGGATGATATTGCCCAACCAACTTCAAATATTTTTTTCTAATTTCCTTTTTCTGAACAGTACCTTTTAGATCCAATAATTTTCCATAGTAAATATATTTTTGCTCTTCCGTTGCAGTCTTCGAATCAAAACCTGGTTTGCTATGTGAATTGTATTTCTCATATTTTTCGTAACGTTCAAATCTCTCATATCGCTCATATTTTTCGTATTCGTTTTTCTTACTTTGTCTTTCCGATTGCTCATTGGTTTTATAATTATTTGAATAATTAGATGGTCGTTTCCCAATAGATTTTAGAATCCCATTGTAAAACAGACTATTCCTTTCACCTTTATTCATTAAATAATCAACTAATAAAAAGTTCAAATGGTTCCAATTGGTAGTAATAATATTAGAGGATAGTTTAGTTAATTTTTTTTCAACATGTGTTTGCAACAAATTTGGACGAGCTTTATCTAATTGATTTGGATCAAACTTAGGAGGAACAAATTTCAGCACTTGGTCAACCCAACTTTCATCACTTTTAAAATCTATTAATGTATATAGTACTAAGAAATCATTTAGAACATCCTGTTTTGAAACATTATTAATAAGTGTTTTAGAATAACTTATACATTTAAGATGACCACTTAATGTAGAAATAAATTCATTAAGCACTTGGTCGCTATCCATTCTGAACCATTGATAAAATGTTGTTGAGGAAATTTCATAAATGTAATGATTTTTAAATTCAATACTGGTCATTACTTTTTTGGGCAAGTATTTTTTTGAAAAATCATTTATTCCATCATAAATGCTTCCAATTGAATTCCAAATTTGGCGGTATACTTCACCATAAATAATAGATGCTTCATACGGTTTTTGTTGTTCATACAAATAATCGGCAGAATTTCTCATTCCAGAAATATTACTCATTTACTTTCCTTGCTTTTTAAAAGGATAATTATTATCGCAATTTAAGAACGTGGAGCATTAAGAACAAATTTATTATTGACAACCAATTTATCTATATTTACAAGAATTGCGAGACCGTCATCCATTTTTGCAAAAGCTAACATATAGTTTGTCTTATCCGTTTTTACATGGGAAGGAGGATCTACAATTTCACTAGCAGCAATATTTGTCACTTTTGACACCGCATCTACAACAATTCCAAGATTTACAAATCGTCCATCCAACTCTGCTTCTAAAACGATAATTATATTTTTATCAGTATATTCACTTTTTGGCATATTAAAATTCATTTTTGGGTCAATTATGGGAATAAGTTTACCGCGTAAATCAATCATTCCCAGCACAGAAGCTGAAGCATTTGGAACAGCGGTAACCCCAACCATCCTAATTATTTCTTTAATTTTTAATATGTCAATTCCAAAAGTCTGCTTATTTAAAATAAATGTTAAATATTTTCCTTCAAGATTTAATGAAGACTTAGAAGAGATTTCCTTTTTCGAAAGACCTTTTCTTTCCAACAAATTTTCAATTTCGGAAGCAGAATCAAATAATTTTGAACTTTGCGAACCGTAATTTTGTCCTTTGCAAGCAACTTGTGCAAATCTTAAATCAACAAATTGTTTAACATCTATTATATTTCCAACGTTCATTGTATCATGCATATAATGCTGCATTTTTTCCAAATCCTCTAAAACTGGATAAAGATCATGGGTCTTAATTCCTAATGGCTCGGTCAAAACGTTTTTGAGTAATGGAACTTTCAAACCAAGTGTTTTATCAGGATCAAGAAAATCAACTCCAATTTTAGCTGCGGTTTCTGGTCGGTCATTAATATATTTACCCGCTTTTACTAATAAATCAGTCAGTTCAAAAACAGCTTCTGTGTGATTGTCAATTAAATCTTGTTGAAGTGTAATAACACAGCATGGATGATTATTCCAAAGTTCGGATGATGCAAACTGCATATCAGCAATTCCGCCAGCAATAGCTTTTGTTCCCAATGGCTCGGCAACTAAGTAGCCAGCTGCGTCGCTATTATCAGCTAAAAATTCTGTCATTTTAATAGGGGGAGCAACCTCAAAGCTAATATCAACTCCTTCTTGCCCAGAAACACCAGGCTTTAATCCAATTTTACTAAAAAAAAGGTGTGCCAACATATTGTGAACGGAAAGTGTGTGAGGAATATAAAATGATTTATGCTTAAAAAAGTTTTCTTTTTCTGTAAAAAAATCTCCACCTTTTTTGTTTCTTACAAACATACTTCCATTTTTGTGAGCAAATAATACAAGCTTAATAGGAACATTGTAATTATATAAATCCATTGCAATTGGTGCTAAAACACAAGCTCCTTCTACTGTTCCTTGTTCAAGTGATGCACCAACGGGATTCCAGCTTGACATGCATTCAGTTTCTAATTCAAAATGCTTTGGTTTATATTCGCCAGTATTAATTAAGTGTTTTAAAACTCCTAATACTAAGTGATCAGTTATTTGAATGTGAGCTAATTTTATAATTACTTTCCCAAATTCATTTATTCTGGCTCTTGGTCTAATAGTAGCAACTTTGTCTTTTTTCTTTTCACCAATTGCTTCTTCAATTTTAGTTTTTAATTCATCGGCATTAAATGGTTTTGATATAAAACTGTTTGCTCCTGCTTCAACTGCCGAGGCAATTTCTTTTTTTTCGCCTCTTCCTGTAGCCATTAAAAATGGAAGACTTTTGAATTTTTCACTTTCTTTTACCCATTTCAATAATTCAAACCCATTCATATTGGGCATATTCCAGTCACTTATAATTAGATTAAACCCTTCTTCGTTGGTTAATTTCTCAATAGCATCATTTCCATCTTCAGCCTGCACAATTTGTTCAATTCCAAGTTGTTTTAGAACTTTAATTTCCATTTTGCGCATTACGGCAGCATCTTCTACTAGAAGAATTTTGATGTTTGTTTTTAGAGACATAATTGGACCAGAATTTAATAGATGATTTATTGTTTAATGAATAAAAGATATAGTCATTATCGAACATTATTATAATAAATTAAGTTCTAATTATTATCATCTTTCAAATAATATTATCTAATTAGGTGAAACTAATTTGCTAATTTATTTTTCATGTTTTGTATCTTTCATTTTTAAAAATAATTTTGAATTTAATATTGGAGAGAATTTATGGAATTTGTAATAATTGGTTATGATGGCAAAGATAGCGAAGCGATGAATAGACGATTGGCAGTTAGAGAAGCACATTTAAAAAATGCTGACAAAATGTATGAAGAGGGTAAATTACTTTTTGCATCTGCTTTACTTGATGAAAATGAAAAAATGAATGGCTCAATTATGTTTTGTGATTTTCCTTCTCGAGAAGCCATTGATGAAGAATGGTTAAAAACTGAGCCTTATATTATTGGCAAAGTGTGGGAAAAAGTTATTATAAAGCGTGCAAAAATAGCAAAGCATTAGGAATTTAAATTCCTAATGTTCAATTATTGACTAGCGTTTTATATTTTTCGTAAAGTAATTAATCCAACTTCTGGAGGCATTCCAATGCGTCCAGGAAAACCAATGAAACCAATTCCAGTATTTACATTAAGCATTTGATTATTGTTTTTGTAAATTCCGCCCCATTGTTTGTATCTCAAATTTACTGGCGACCAACGCCAGCCTGGAATTTCAATTCCAAATTGAGCACCATGAGTGTGACCAGAAAGAGTTAAATCAATATTTGTTTTGTTTGTAACTTCTGCGTCCCAATGAGTTGGATCGTGTGACATCAAAATTTTAAATGAATTGTCGTTTACATTTTCAAGTGCTTTATTCAAATTGCCATATTGCGGAAATGGTGGAAGTCCCCAATTTTCGACTCCAATTAATGAAAAAGAAGCTTCACCAAAACTAATATTTGCAGATGAATTCAATAGCATTTTAAATCCAATTTGCTCTTCATATTTAATAAGTTGAGCAAGGTTTTCATTTTTCTTTTCAATTGTATTCCAGTGAACATATTCGCCATAATCGTGATTTCCCAGAATTGAATACATTCCATATTTTGCTTTTAACTTTGAAAGAGTCGGAATAAAAGGCTCAACTTCGGATGCAACATTATTAACCAAATCTCCAGTAAAAAGTATTAAATCGGGATTTTGCTCATTTACCAATTCAACAATTTCTTCCACCTTATCTTTGCTCGATAAAAAGCTTCCAAGATGAAAATCTGAAATCTGAACAATTTTAAATCCATTAAATTCATTTGGAAGATTTTTAAAGAAAAGATTTGATTTCCTAACTATAAAATTAAAACGTCCCCAGCCAATTCCATAAATAATTGAAATAAATGGAATTCCAGCCATTATGAATCCAACGCGTGTAAGAAATGTACTTCGTGAAATTTTGTTTTTTTCTGAATTATTCGATTTTAGGTTTTTCAGTTTTATATATGAAAATTTAGTAAAGTGGAAAATATCATCTAAAAAATTAAAGACAATAAATAATAATCTAGGAATATATAACAATAAAAATGTACCACTAAAGTAATTGAAATATATCATTGCATATTCTGGACTAACGTTTTGCCGAAACAAAATCATAACCGAAAGCGCGATAATTATGAGCAAAGGAATGCTCCAGTAGATAAAAAATAAAATTTTCTTAACCTGTTTGGTTAGCTTTAAATTTATTTTTTTTAACCCTTTAAACGAATAAAAATCAATAATAAATATTATTAAACTAAAAATTATAATTGCTATATATGGTGAACTACGCATAAATTTAACTCAAAAAAAATATTTAAAAATCAATTTATAAATAACAATAAATTTCTTACAATTCCACTATCTATTTTAGTATACATCTGTCTAATAAATAATAATTTTTTAAAAGCTATTTGTCGTTTTTAATATTAATTTCTATCATTAGTTAAAAAAAAGTTTGGCATTTAATATGCTAAATAACAAAAAAACATTTGAGGAAAAGATGAAAAACATATTATTTGTACTAACTGCTATTTTAATACTTACAACCGTATCTATTGCCCAAGTGAAAACGGGTGAGAAGACAATTACAATAAATAAAGTCACTGGAGATACAACATATACAGAATCCGTTATTATTTCTGAGAGCGAAGATATTACTCCTCGAAACAATATGATTGTAATTAATCCCCTTAAATTTTTCCTGCTTTATAACATTTCATATTTTCATAAAATATCAGAGTCAACAGACATTGGCTTTGGAATTCAAACACCAACAATAGAAGGCGTTTCTGGAATTGGATTTAATTTTGAAGTCCGTTATCATCCAAAAGGTAAAAATATGGGAGGATTTTACATTGCTCCTAATGTGTCTTATAATATATTATCGTCTACTAGTTCTAGTGGCTCAGACACAAAACTATCTTCAATTGGGGGACTTTTAGGGTGGCAATGGTTCCCAGGAGATGAATTTGCTATTGGGTTAGGAATTGGTATTGACTTATATACCGGATCACAAAAAGATGGTTGGGATATTTATGAAAATTATGAAGGACTTATGCCTGCTGTAAGATTTGATATTGGATATGCTTGGTAATAGCAACACAAGTTTTCCGCTTTTAAAAAGCAACAATTTGAGAGTAAAATCGTCCAATGAAAGATTATAAAATTAATAAGGAATTGATCATGAAAAAGATATTTAAAGTAATACTGCTTTTTGTTTCCATTTTGTTTATTACTGCAGGCTGTGATGAATCAATTACCGATTCTAATGGGATTAAAGGCTCAGGGAATGTTGTTGATGTTGCTATAGATTTCACCAATTTTTCAAAAGTTGAAGGTGGAAATGCATTTAAAATTAATATTACTAAAGGTGAAGTTTATTCCGTTGTTTTAAAAGTGGATGATAATATTGTAAAATATTTGGAAGTCTCAAAAGAAGGCAATGCACTGAAAGTATTTCTTGAAAACGGACATTCATTCAATAATGTAACACTTGAAGCTTATATTACTATTCCTAATCTTGAAAGTGTTAATTTTAGTGGAGCTGTTAACGCCAGCATTAATAACTTTGAATTTGAAAATGATTTAAATGTTGAATTGTCAGGAGCAAGTAATTTAACAAGTAATATTAAAACAGGTGACGTTATCTTTAAAATATCAGGAGCTAGCAGAGCAACACTTAGTGGAAGAGGAGAAAACATAAGTGCTAATGTAAGCGGAGCGAGCAGTTTACAATTGTTTAATTTTTCAATTATAAATGCTAATCTAAATATAAGCGGAGCATCTTCATCTACTTTAAATATTAGTGGATTACTTAACGCAAATATAAGTGGTGCATCAAGTCTTTATTATTCTGGAAACCCAACAATGGGAAATATTAATATATCTGGAGCATCAACCATTCAAAGACTTAATTAAAACTAATGAGATGTTATCTTTCAAAAGATAACATCTCAAAAAAGCTTAACATATTGTTTTAGAGTGAAACTAGAATAGAAAAATCTAGTTTACCTGAGTTTTCTTTCTTGGAAACTTATGGTTTATTCTTCAATAAATATTTGAATTTCGGTTAAGTAGTTTTTAGGATTTCCTTTGAATATCATACCCGGACCTTTTAAATAAACTTCTCTTGTCGGTAATTTAGTTTTAATTCCTTTTTCATTAATGTATTCAAAAAGGTGCTTGTAAGACTGTGACAAAGTTTCGTATGAACCCTTGTGAATAATTGTGTAACATTTTCCACCTTTAAGTTCACGTACGGAAATATCATCCGTTCCAGTACCTTTTCTTATCGGAAAACATGCTTCATAATCAGCATCATCTTCTTTGTATTCACCATCATAATAAAGTGCAATTGGTTTGCCGTTTAAGTATCGACCAAATATTTTACCAACTTTCGAAAACCCTTCTCCAATATCTTGGTATTTCCCTTGCATCCTATAGCCGGCAATAAGTACTGTGTCTACTATTTTTTCTTCAACATCAAAAATTTGTTCTGTTTTCATTTTATTCTCCTTTTCAATTTTAATTATACTTTCAAGTGAATTAAGAGTTGTTTTGTATTGGGCAATTTTGGATTGAATTTGTTCTGATTTCATTTTCAGTTGCTCCAACAAATCTGATTCGTCACTACATTCTTCGAGTATTATTTTTATTTCGGCTAACGAAAAATCAAAATTCTTTAAAATTTTGATAATCCGGGCGGTTTCAAAATTTGACTCATTGTAATATCTGTATTTTGTAAATTCATCAATTTCTGTTGGAATTAAAATTCCCTTTTCATGATAAAGACGTAACGTCTTAATTGATATTGACGTTATACTCGAATATTGACCTATACTAAACTTCATAAAACACTCACAATTATTGTTAAAAAGTAGCTACTCTTTTCAGTTACAAATATAAGTACTCCACCAAGGGGAGAGTCAAGAAATTTTTTTCTTGACAAAATAAATTCAACTGTATATATTGCATCAGTACAGATAGAACAGTGAACAAAAATTAGAATGATACTTAATTTAACAGATTTATCAAACGAGCCTTTACAAAGTCAAATTTATAGGCAAATTCGTACTATGATTTTGGCGGGAGACCTAAATGCAGGTGAAATGCTTCCATCAATACGTGGATTAGCACGTAATGAAAAAGTAAGTGTAATTACTGTTCAGCGTGGATACGAAATTCTTGAAAAGGAAGGATTAATTGTTTCACGAAGAGGGAAAGGATTTTTCGTTGCAGAATTACATGTTGATAGAAAAAAAGAATTATCCGAAGAACGATTTATTGAAAAGATTGAACCAATAATTCAGTTGGCAACCGAAGAAGGAATGACAATTGAGGGGATTGAAAAAATATTATTAAAAATACTTAAAAGTAAATAGTGAGACTAAAATGAAACATGCTTTTAAAATTGATGGAATGGAAAAATCATTTCAAGAATTCAAACTTGGCCCAATAAACTTGGAATTAGAACAGGGAATGGTAATGGGTTACATTGGTCCCAACGGCTCAGGTAAAACTACAACAATGCATTGCATGGTGGGACTTGTAAAACCAGATTTGGGAGAAGTTGAAATATTTAACAGAAAAAATGACTCAAACAAAACTAATTGGAAATTTGATATTGGATATGTTGGTGATAAGCATGTATTCTACGAAAATTGGTCGGGAATGAAAAACTTAGAATTCCTTCAGCAATTTTACCCCAATTGGGATAAACAGTTCGAAAGTGAATTAATTAAGCGCTTTGAAATTCCAATCACAAAAAAAGCGAAAGAACTTTCGTCCGGAAACAGAGTTAAGTTATCCTTAATTGGTGCATTAGCACATCGTCCAAAATTGTTATTATTGGATGAACCAACATCCGGTCTAGACCCTGTTGTGCGAACAGAGCTGTTGGATATTCTATTTGAAGTAGTTGAAAGTGGAGAGCGTGCAATTTTCTATTCAACCCATATTTTATCTGATATTTCCAGAATTGCAGATGAACTTACATTTATTAATAATGGACAAATTATGCTCACAACTCCAAAGGAAGATTTAACTGAAAATTGGAGAAGAATTTCGTTTAAACTTCCTGAACCAAAAACTACTTTTATAAATACTCAAGTAATTGATGTGGAAGGAAATAATTATAAAATAATTAGTAGTAATTTTAATGCAACACTAACCGAATTGAAAAATTTGAGAGCAGAAAATATTACAGAATCTATAATGAGTATTGATGAAATAGCTGTGCAGATATTAAAAAATAATAAAACATAACAAACTTGGTATCTAAATATTTAATTCAGAGTTTACAAAGAAAGTAATAAGTAAAGGAGTTAGCAATGTTACATTTATTAAAAACAGAAATAGAATATTATAAGTATTATCTGGGTGGAATAATGCTTTTACCAATTCTATTTTTACTTTTTGCAATGCTTAATATCCATCTTTTCCAGGAGACCTATTTTCTAAAAAAATATTTTTGGTCAATGCTTGTTGGGATCGGAACTTATGCATTAGTGTTTATTCTCTGGACTCTTCGAAAAAGGGAACTTAGAGAAAGAATTTTTGCATCACTTCCACTTACAATTAATCAAATATCAATTGCTCGAGGACTTTTTGGTGTACTTCCATTTTTAGTTGTTGGAATATTTATTGAATTACTAAATAAAATAGTTCATGATGAGCAAGTCATTTATATTCACAGAATATTTGCGCAGTTAGGAATGATGTTTATTTTTCTAATGGCAATTGATTTGGTATTAAACTCTTGGAATGTATTTGCAAGGTTAGAAATTTTTCTAAGAGTTGGACTAATATTAGTGCTTATGGTTTTAATATTAGCAACTAGTTCATCTGTCATCTACGCGATGTCTTCTTCGATATTAAAACCCTTTGGGTTTGGTGGAGAAGAAATCTATTTCTATATCTGGGGTTTGATTTTGGCATTAATTGACATAATTATTTTTACTAAACGAAAGACTTTTTTTGACTGAGGATTATATGTGGCAAATTATTAAAGCAGAATATTTTTATACGTTGTTTGCTTACAAATGGAAAGTACTCTCAATAATTGCCGGAATTATTTTGTTACCAGTTGTCTTTCAAGATAAATCATTAGTAATTATCTATCTATTCTTGGGTGTGATATTTCTTTCATTTTATGACGATAATAGATATTATATTTATCAAACACTTCCAGTTAAATCTAAAAAAATTGCTATTGCACGTTTAATAATGCTTGGTATAAATTTAGCAGTTTTAACTATTCTTGTCCTTCCATTTATTATCTATAAACAAACTGGAAGGATAAATAATATTAATCAATTATTGATTCTTATTAACGGTGTATTACTCATGAGATTATTAACATTTTCATTATTTGATATTATTTCAGACAGTTGGGCCAAGAAAAAAAGAATAAAACTTACTTTACTATTCTCACTTGTTATTTCAATTGCTATTGCATTTAGCTACATAACAATTTATTTCAAAAACCCAGAACTAATAATGTACTTATCATTTAGTTTAATTCCATTATTTGCATTTATATCAATAAAAACATTTTTGGCAAAAGAAAGAGTTGTTGTAAGAGAGGAGTTATAAATGTGGCAAGTTGTCAAATCAGAAATCAAATACTTTAGTCTATCATTATTAGCTCCATTCTTGTTGACAATAATGTTTCAGATAATAGTATTTATGCCAAAAATTATTTTTATTGGTAGTAAAGGTTCAGCAGATAGGTTAGCTCAAAGTAGTAGTTTTTATACGTTGGCATTGCTTCTAGCTATATTTGCAATATGGCAAAACAGAAACAAGGAAAAAAGAGAACGCACATTAGTTCTTCTTCCGTTTTCAAGTCAAGAGATTGCAATAGTGCGTTTTTGGACAGCACTTTTCCCATTTATTATTTTGATAGCATATTTTATTCTTTCAAATAAATTTATTGAATATTTATTTCAAATTAAAAGCACACTACCATTCAATCAGTTTGGAATCCTACTAATTATTTTTGCAAGCTACATTCGTACAAGAGACGATTGGTTTTCACATTGGAATTTTGGAAAGAGAGTGCAAACAGCATTTGTTTCTGTTTTAATAATTCAAATTTTAGTAGTTGCTATATTCTTAGGTCTTCCAAAGATTTATAATAATTCATTAAATGTGTTAAAAAAATATTCTGAATTAATTTTTATCATTTTGGGATTAGTAATAATGGTTACAACAATCTATTCATTTCAAAAAAGAAAAAGTTATTTGAGTTGAGGTCTTTATGTGGCAGTTAGTTAAAACAGAAATAGAATATTTTAAAATGCTTTACATATTAAGTCTTGCATCAGTAGTAGCCGTAAATTTGGGCTTAACTATTGACGACCGCTGGGTTGAAGCGCAAAATGATTTTCCTGGTTTGCGAGTAATTTGGATAGGAATTAGCATCGTTGTATTCTTTTTTACTCTTCTATTTAACAGAAAGATAGGACGTTTAAGAAATAATATTTTACTTCCACTATCAAATATTAAAACTGCTATTTCCAGACTAATTCCTTTCATTATGTTTTGGATATTTATTTCTGTTATTTTAATATTCTTTTATATTATAAATATAAATTCGTTCCCCACTGTTAATTGGTTGCTTAACTTTCTTAGTTTAACAGGAATAATTTTGGTAATCAATTCGATTCCAATTTTTTATTCGGATTTTTATAGCACATATTTTTCAAAAAAAAGTAAAATATATATGATGCTATTTTGGATAATTCTTTGGACTATATATATTTTGATGAACATAATTTTTGCAACTTATTTTGATTTTATTTCTGCTGAATTCTTTGCAAGAAGCAGAGTTGAGTTAGCAAAAATATACTTCTCTGATTTTGCACCACAAATATATATTCTTTTAGGCGTTGTTTTATTCTTTGGATCAATATTTACATTTAACAGACGCAAAATATTTTTGGAATAGTAGGGAGTTGACACATCCAAAAATATTTTGAAACAAATTATTTACCAAAGCATTCAACACAAATTACTAGCTAACTGGCAATGTAACAATAAAATCACTTCCTTTGCCAATCTCACTTTCAATATTTATTGTGCCACCGTGCATATCAACCATTTCATTTACTAATGCTAATCCTAAACCGGTACCTTTTTCGCCGCTTGTTCCAATGGTAGTGTGTTTGTTGCCAATTCTAAAAATATTTTCCATTTCATTTGGTTTCATTCCAATCCCATTATCAGAAACAGTTATTAGAATATTTTCACCAACCAATTTTGAAGAAACAGAAATAGTTCCACCAATGTGAGTGAATTTAATAGAATTAGAAATTAAGTTACGCAATATTGAATGAAGCATATCATCATCTGCAAAAATAGAAATATTATTTTCAATTTTATTTAACAACTCAATTTGTTTTGTTTTAGCAGTTGCTGAAAGTAAATTAATTATATCGGTAACAATTAAATGTGGTGAAATTAAAGTTTTTTTCAGTTCCATTTTATCCGTTTGAATGCTAGCCCAATTAAGCAAATTTTCTAATAGTTTCAACTGTGATTTAAGTGAACTAGAAATAACATCTAGATTTTCTTTAATTTCTTCTTCAGAAAGCGTTTTCATATCTTCATTAAGTATTTCCACCAAACCAAGAGTCGTATTAAAAGGGCTTCTCAAGTCATGAGCAATAATAGAAAATAATTTGTCTTTTGTAGAATTTAGTTCTAAAAGTTTTTGTTCCGATTTTTTAAGATTTTCTAATGCTAACATTCTTTTTGTATTATCATGTGCAACATATAGTACAGAATTACTTGAGATATAAGACAATCTTGCCCTAAACCACAATTTATTTGAGTTTATTTCTAAAGGATAATCTATTGTTACAGTTTCTTTTGTACTAATACATTCCAAAATTGCATTCATAAAAAAATCAGCATTTACTTTATCAAACACATCATAAAGTGATTTCCCTAATATTTTTTCTCTTGGTAGAATTAGCAAAGATTCATTGGTTGGAGCTATTTGCACGTATTCACCTTTTTTATTGAATTCAATAATTAAATCTTCCATAGCACCAAATAATGCTTTAAGCTCTTTTTCATGAAGTCTTATTTTAAGAATTGCTTTCGATAAAAGTAGAATAAGAATACTAATTAATATTGAGCTTAAATATAGTATTATTGTTATAAATTGCGTTTTATCAATAAATGTTTTCCAACCAGTAACAGGTACACTTGCTAATTGCCAATATCCTGTTGGTAAAAGTATATTCACAATTACGGGATTATTCTTAAATATTTCTGCATCGCCCCAAAATACTGGTCCATTTTCACCTGTTCCGTCAGTTCCCCTTAATGCAAATCTATAATTATCATCCGAAGTATAAAAATTTATCTCATTGAATAATTTATCTCGTAAAATTACAATATCTGTTACTCCCCAAAATTTTGACGAGTCGATACCGCTTTTTGCAAAAATTGGAGTATAGCTAATGAAAGCAATTCCTCCCTCAATAAGTTCAACTGGTCCAGCAAGAAAAGTATTTTTTGTAATTATTGTACTCTCAACAATTTTTCTCCTTTTGGGATGTTGAAGTAAATTTAAACCAATTGCAGACTGATGGCCTTCCGAAGGGAAAATGGCATTTATTATGCAATCTTTTGATAATGCCATTGTGCTAATTATTGAGTCCTTTTGTATTAATTTTTCTGCTAATTGATAGAACTCCTGTTCAGAAATATTTGGGTTAATTGATGTATAAGCAGCTATACCTTTCGTATAATAAATTCGAGAATTTAAAGATTTTTCTATCAACGATTTTTTAGTGATTAAAAAATCATACAAACTGTTTCTAACATCTTTTTCTCTGTTGTCATTATAATATTTGGTGAATTGTGAGATTAGTAAAAAAAATAACAGAAATGATATTGCAGCATAAATATATGGTTGATACTTATTCTTATTTGTTGAATTCATTAAAATACAATCCTTTTATATAATCAATATATTTTATTATTTATTTGATTTCAATTCTTTGATATAAACATCACTTTGCGGAAATGGAATTGTGATATCGTTTTCTTCAAAAATTTGGTTAATAGCAAAACGAAGTTCACTTTGCGATAAATACCAATTATCAATATTTTCAGCCCAACATCTTAGCGTGAAATCTAAAGAACTATTTCCAAAATTTTGAAAAAGGACAATTGGTGCTGGCTCCTCCAATATTTTTTTGTTATCGTTAGCACATTTTAGCAATAGTTCCTCAACTTTTCTTACATCGCTGCCGTATTTAACACCAACACTTACGTCAATTCTGCGATTTTTGTCACTCAAAGTCCAATTGGTTAATTCAGTAGATATTAAATTTCCATTTGGGACTACTATTTCGGAACCATCAAAAGATTTTACAATGCTGGCTCTAATTCCAATTTTTTTCACAGTTCCAGTAACATCGCCGACTTTAATAATATCTCCAATTTGAATTGGATGCTCAAAAATTAAAATTATTCCCGAAAGAAAATTATTAACTAAACTTTGCAACCCAAATCCTATTCCAACACCCAAAGCTCCAAAAAGAAGAGCAAATTTATTGAAATCAATTCCAATAGAAACTAGTGCCATTAATAAGCCAATACTAAGAATTAAATATTTAGTAATGGATGTAATAGTTCCAGGTACGCCACGTGAAAGTTCCAATTGAGGTAATACATCAATTTCCAAAATAAAATGAATAAACTTTGATAGTTGAAACGAAATCCAAATTGTAATTGAAAAAAGCAAAATATTGCTAAGCGAAAAAGATATAGAACCATAGCCCAAATTTATAGAAAGTAATTTTATTATTGCATTGTACACAAAATCGTAGATACTAAACGAATTTAGCAAAATACCAATCCATGCAAGTGAAAGTGAAATTCTAATTACATTGCGAGCCGTTGAAATTATTTGGGGAGAATGAAAAAGTACAATTTTTAATTTTTGCAGAGCTTTAGTTTTCAAAATTATAAGAACTATAGCATTAAAAACTAAGTTGGCAGTAACAAACAATATTGTTGCATAAATAGTATTATGAAAGCCATTAAATAAAATATTTGATAAAGCAACATAACCCAAAATATCAAATAGCATAACTAGCAAAATAAGACCAAAGCTAATATTAAATGAGCTGTTAACTAAATTAGCAATTTTATCATTAGGCAAAAATGATGAAATTAAATTTTCTTTTTTTACCCAGTAAATTGCAAATAATGTTAAAAATGACAAACAGAGTAGAATTAAATTTCCTAGTAAATTATCATTTCCACTACTTACCCTTAACTCATTAACGAAAAAGAGAAACATAAATATGTAAAGCGTGGACTTTAATCTTGAATCAATTATCTTAAGAAGAATAAATAAAAGTGGAATTAACATCAACACTCTTCTAATTCCTTGAAATGCAAAAGAACCTTCGCTCGTATAGGATAGAAAAAGAAGAAAAAGTAAAAAAGAAATTGAAAAAGGTTTATTGAATAATAATATAGCTTTATGAATAGTTGGATTATCATCTTCTATTTTACTTCCATAATATTTTAAGCCAAAAGTAAAAGCTAAAAACAGAAGAAAAATTAAAATACCAGGAGCAAGTTTCCGCTTATAATAATCGTAAAAACTTATGGTATAGTTTGAATATGAAGAAGCCAAATTTGAAGCTTGTTCTAAGATAGAATTTGAATTGGTTGTATCGGATAGTTGTTCCCACAAAGGATCTGAGTTTCTATCAAACACAGCTTTTTGCTTTAATAAAATTGCTTTATCCAAAGTATTAATTCTATATTTAATTGCAATATTTCTATTTGAAAGAGCAATTTGGATAGAAAGCAAATCATTAGATTCATTTTCCATAACTTGAATTAAGCTAAGAATATTTTCATTTATTGATTTGATTGAGGTTAACAACTCATTGGGTAAATCAGTACTCTTATATTTTTTATAAGTTTGCTCCCAATTTAAAAGCATATTTTGCTGTGATTCACTATCTTTTCCTAAATCATGAATTCTTTCGGAAATAGTAGCTAGAGATTCTAATACTTTTTCTTTAAGTGAATTCCAACGTCTTTGTAAATTTTGTAACTGAACCAAGTTAGAATTTGATAAACTAATTGAATCTGAAATCTCAAATAATTTTTCAAATCTTTTATCAATTGATGTAAGCTCCTTTTTTGAAATAGATACCATTGAAGTAGTTACAATTCTATTATTTTCTTCTTCTAAATAAGCGGTAGTATTTTCAATTTGTATTGGAATTTCAGACACGTTAAAAATAATAACACCCGAACTATCTTTCTCATTACTTAAGATTAGAGAGCTGGAAAAAACAATAAACAATAAAAAATAGAAAATGACTTTTTTCATAATATGATATCTGGCTTAAATTTTGAAAATTATTACAAGTGAATTTATTTATTTAGAAATTGATTCTAAACTATCTTTTATCTTTTTTAGAGAGTCTAATTCTGAATTTAGTGAATTAATCTCACTACTTTTTGCTTCTTTTTCAATCATGAGGCTATCGAGAAGCTGCTTGTTTTTATCTGGTTTTACCTCTTCTTTGTCGGAATTATTACACCCTATTAAAAGTGCAGAAAGTAGTAAAATTATAATTGTTTTTTTCATTTTGTCGTTTTTCCATTTAACATGTTAGTAAATATTTTATCAACTGGTTCCCATAACTCAATTTTATTTCCCTCTGGATCCAAAATATGGATGAATTTTCCATATTCAAATTCTTCTATATTATCCAAAATCTCAACTCCATCTTTTTTGAGTTCTGTGACTAGTTCATCTAAATTTTCGACACGGTAATTTATCATAAATTCCTTTTTTGATGGCTCAAAATATTTTGTATCATTTGGAAAAGGCGACCACTGAAGATAATTGATCTCGTCTGGATTATTGGCATTTCTAAATTCAAACGGTGAGCCATATTCATCAGTTACTAACACAAGATTTTTATTGTACCAGTCCTTCATTTTTTCTGGATTCTGGCACTTAAAAAATATTCCACCAATTCCAGTTACTTTTTTATTCATATTATTTTTCTCTTTTACTAAATTCTGATTGGATAATGTTTTTTATTCCATCAATATATGGTGTTGGAACAAAATTAAAATGATTTTCAAATTTGGAACTGTTAAAAACATAGTCACTATCATATTGATAAGCCATCTCTTTTAATTCCTTCATCAGTGGAATAAACAGAGAAAGAATTTTTAGAAGAAACATTGGTAAAACTTGAGCTTTTGGTTTAACACTCATTTCTTTTGCAATAGTTTCAATCCATTCTTTTCCAGTTAGTGGATTTTGAGCGGTTGGCAAATGCCAAACTTGATTATAAGCATCTTCAGTATTTCCTAATAAAGCGGTGGCTTTTCCAGCATCTGGTGTGTAAGTAAACGAGTGTTTGTAATTTAATGAAACTAACCAATTTGCCTTTTTACCATTCCATAAATTATTAAATACAATTTCTGTAAGTATGCTTGTTTTTTTTATGTTTGGACCATAAAAATCGGCGGAGCGTGCAATTAAAGCAGTTAAGTTTCCCGCATTAACTTCATCCAAAATCATTTTTGCAATTTGGGCTCTAACTTTTCCTTTTTCACTTACTGGATTTACGGGGGTTTCTTCAGTTAAGTTGTTTACAAAACGTGAATCGTACATATATACGTTATCAAAAAATACTAATTTTGATTTGTGAATTTTGCAAGCATCAATAACATTTTGCATTACTAAGGGCCAGATTGATTTCCAAACTTTTGCTTTATATTCAAATCCAGCAGTAAGATAAACAACATCTGAGCCTTCAACTGCCTTTAGTACATCATCTTTTATGGTTAAGTCTGCTTTGAAAAGCAAATCATTACTATTTACTTTTTGTGGATTTCTACTTACTAAACGGATAATATTTGTAAAAGGTAATAATTCTTTTGCTAGTTCTTTTCCAATAGCGCCACCAGAACCTAATATGGTTTGCATTTCTCACCTATTTTTATGATAGTAATTTGTAAAGATAAATAAATAATTCCACTCAAGAAATTTTAGTTAATTATTTAGAAAATCCTTTTTATATTAAATCGTTAATAAATAAAAAAAAAAGGAGTAAAAATGGAATATAGATATTTAGGAAAATCGGGTTTGCAAGTTTCGGCGCTTTCTTTTGGAACTTGGGTGACATTCAATGACCAAATTAATGACGACGTTGCTTATAATTGCATGAAAGAAGCTTACGATAACGGGGTAAATTTCTTTGATAATGCTGAAGCATATTCTGGTGGTGAAGCAGAAAAAATGATGGGTCGTGTTATAAAACGTGCAGAGTGGAAGCGTTCAGATTTGGTGCTTTCCACAAAACTATTTTGGGGTGGAAAAGGAGTAAACGATAGAGGTTTATCGCGTAAACACATTTTAGAAGGCACAGATGCTTCACTAAAAAGAATGGGAACTGATTACGTTGATTTATTATTTTGTCATCGCCCAGATTTTGAAACCCCAATGGAAGAAACAGTTAGAGCAATGAACCACGTTATAAATCAAGGTAAAGCACTATATTGGGGAACCAGCGAATGGTCGGCAATGCAAATTATGGAAGCATATCAAATTGCGAAACGTGAGCATTTAATTGCACCATTGATGGAACAACCAGAATACAGTATGCTCCACCGCGAAAAAGTTGAAAAGGAGTTCAAACATCTTTATTCCGAAATTGGACTTGGAACAACAATTTGGTCACCACTTAAAAGCGGTATTCTTACAGGAAAATATAATGACGGATTACCAAGCAATACACGCCTTTCGTTGCCTGGTTATGAGTGGTTAAAAGAAAGACTTCTTTCTGATGATGGACAAAAAGATATTCAAAAAGTTAGAGAACTTACTGTTGTTGCAAAAGAACTTGGAATTTCAATGGCACAGCTTGCTTTAACTTGGGCTTTGCATAACCAAAATGTTAGCACTGTAATTACTGGTGCTTCATCTGCTAACCAGGTAAAAGAAAATATGAAAGTACTGGATTTTGTAAGTTTATTAACTGAAGATGTTCTTGCTAAAATTGAGAAAATTCTTGATAACAAACCATCTCCAGAAAATAATATGAAATAATAATCAGAGATTCTGTAGTGGATGGATAATTCCATCCACTACATATAATTAAATTCTTTCATAAATACTTTAGCTCAAAACTTAAAACTCTGCAACCAATATCCCAAACCAACACCAATAAAAGTTGCAACGGCGTAACCAAGAGTTCCAACTAAAATTGCCGGAATTACGAGTCCTTTCCAATTACGAGCAACAGCCATTGCCGCAGCGGTAGTTGGGCCGCCCATATTTGCGTTGGAAGCAATTACAATTTCGGCTAAATCTAATTTAAATAATTTACCAGCACCTAATAGAAAAATTAGATGAATTGTTAAAATTAAACCAGCAAAAACAAAAAGTATTGGACCATATTCCAGAACCACAAAAATATTTGCACTTGCTCCAATTGCAGCAAAAAATATTTGCATAAAAAATGTTCCAATCATATCTGCGCCTTCAATGCTTCCAATTTGTTTTGGAAAAACAGTGGCAATTAGAACAACTATTGCTGTAATAATTAAAATACTGCTGCCATTAATCCCAGATAAATCAGCTAATAAATTTCCTATTGCACAAATTGAAACAGAAATAGCAATTGCTTTCGATAAATTGGAAAGTGAAATATTACTTTGAAGAACTTGAGTTTCCTCATAATTATGTTCATCATTTTCAGCTTGCAACTGATGATGATTTGGATAACGATTTTTCAGAAATCCAATTGAAGGAATTGCAAATAGAATTAGAAAATAAACTGCCATAACTAAATTGTCAGCAGCAACTCCAGCAGCTAACAAATTACCAGAATTTAGCTCAACAGCCTCTGCTGCTGCAACATAATTCATGGAACCACCAATATATGTGGATGAAAATATTGCTGCTAGTTTCCAACCATTTTCACCAAGTGGAATAACGAAGAATGCAACAATTGTCCCAATCACAGTTCCAATTGCACCAAAGAAAAAAGCAAGCAGAGTTGGGCCCGCTTCTTTGATTATTTTTTTCAAATCAGCCTTAAATAAAAGCAGAGGAATTGCAATTGGCACCAAATACGACCAAACAATATCGTAAGATGGGGCAGCTGAGGGAATAATAGATAAGTTTGATAGCAAAAATGTTCCAAATATTGCAATTACAACTGCGGAAAGTTTTGAACCAATTTTAGTTTTTTCTGCCCAAATACTAAAAGCTGCAACAGAAATAAGAATTGCCCATAACATCCAATTTTGGTCAGGTTGTATTAAAGTATTTTCTATCATTATTAAAACTCATTTAATTTTTGTAAAAATAATTAAAACTTATTAAAAAAACTTTACTCAAGTACTTAAAATCACTTTACAATATTATTTATCATATTGCTTGTTTCAAAAAATATAGCGAAGTTGACAGAGAAATTGAAAAATAAATTTATAAAATTTTTAAAATGAAAGGTGTAAAAATGAAAGCACTAATTAAAAAATTTCCAGAAAAAGGTCTTTGGCTTGGTGAAGTAGAAAAACCTATTATTGGGAATGATGAACTCCTAATTAAAATTAAAAAAACAGCAATTTGTGGAACTGATTTCCATATTTACAAATGGGATGAATGGAGCCAGAATACAATTAAAACCCCATTGGTTATTGGTCATGAATATATGGGTGTAGTTGCCGAAAAAGGAAGTAATGTAAAGTACTTTAATATTGGTGATAGAGTTGTTGGCGAAGGGCATTTAATTTGCGGAACTTGTAGAAACTGTAGAAGAGGAATGTCTCATGTATGCGAAAATACGGTTGGAATTGGTGTAAACATTGATGGCGCATTTGCAGAGTATTTAAAAATTCCAGCATCCAACGCACTAAAATTAAACGACCGAATTACAGATGACATTGCAGCATTGATGGATCCTTTTGGAAATGCAACTCACACAGCTTTATCGTTTCCATTACTCGGTGAAGATGTTTTAATTACAGGCGCTGGTCCAATTGGCTGCATGGCAATTGCTGTATGTAAACATGCTGGCGCTCGTCATGTAATAGTTTCGGATGTAAACGACAAAAAATTAGAACTGGCAACAAAAATGGGAGCGACAAGAGTATTTAATCCATTGAAAGAAGACATTAAAAAAATTAGAAATGAAGAAGATATTAACCATGGTTTTGATGTTGGGCTCGAAATGTCAGGTTCCCCTGCAGCTCTAAACTTAATGATTGAAGAAATGTACAATGGAGGAAAAATAGCATTACTTGGAATTTTACCAAGCGAAACTAAAATTCAATGGAACAAAGTAATATTTAAAGGATTAGAATTGCGCGGAATTTATGGAAGAAAAATGTACGACACTTGGTACAAAATGGAACAAATGTTATACAGCGGTTTAGATATTTCACCAGTAATCACTAATCATTTCCATTATACCGATTTCCAAAAAGGTTTTGACGCAATGGAAAGTGGCGAAGCAAGCAAAGTAATTTTAGATTGGGAATAAAATTAAAAAATGAATTGTCATTCCCGCAAATGTAAGCGAGAATCTTAAAAAAAATAGTGAGAGATTCCCGATAGTAGCATTCGGGAATGACAGGCTTAGAAGTGAGCAGTTGAACGAAAAATAAAAATTAAATTGGAGCAGCAATGTTTAATCAAAATAAAGAAAGATATAAAAACGAATTAATTGAAATTGAAAAAGCTGGACTTTATAAAAAAGAAAGAATTATTACAACTCCACAAGGTGTGGAAATTAAAACACAAGAAGCTGGAAGTGTTCTAAACTTTTGCGCAAATAATTATCTGGGTTTATCAAATAATCCAAGATTAATTGAAGCTGCAAAAAAGGCAATGGATGAATGGGGATTTGGACTTTCATCAGTCCGATTTATTTGTGGAACTCAAGATTTACACAAACAACTCGAAGCAAAACTTTCCCAATTTCTTGGAACTGAAGATACAATTCTGTTTTCTTCTGCTTTTGATGCAAATGGAGCAGTTTTTGAGCCGCTTCTTGATGCTGATGATGCAATAATTTCGGACGAGCTAAATCATGCTTCCATAATTGATGGCGTGCGTCTTAGCAAAGCTCAACGGTTTCGTTACAAAAATAATAATATGGCGGATTTGGAAGAGCAACTAAAAGCAACTTCAAATTGCAAAACGGTTCTTATTGTTACAGATGGCGTTTTTTCGATGGATGGAATAATTGCACAAGTTGATAAAATTTGCGATTTAGCGGATAAATATGGCGCAATGGTAATGGTTGATGATTCGCACGCAACCGGATTTTTGGGTGCTTCTGGAAAAGGAAGTTATGAATACTCAAATGCAGTTGGAAGAGTTGATATTATTAGCACAACTTTTGGAAAAGCACTTGGCGGTGCTTCCGGCGGTTGTATTTCTGGCAAAAAGGAAATTGTTGATATGCTTCGCCAACGGGCGCGTCCGTATTTGTTTTCAAACTCACTCGCTCCAGCAATTGCGGGTGCAACTCTCGAAGTTTTGGATATGTTACAATCTTCATCCGAATTACGCGATAAAGTAATGAAAAATACAAAACGTTTTAGAAAAGGAATGACAGAAGCGGGATTTAGAATAGTTGAAAGTGAACATCCAATTGTTCCAATTATGCTTGGACATTTAGAAAATGATGCTCGACTTTCACAAGAATTTGCAAATAAATTGCTTCAAGAAGGGATTTATGTTGTTGGGTTTTACTTTCCAGTAGTTCCAAAAGGAAAATCAAGAATTAGGGTTCAAATAAGTGCTGCTCATTCTGAAGAAAATATCGATTTTGCAATTGAAAAATTTACTAAAGTTGGAAAGGAATTGGGGATAATTTAGTCGTTGGGTGGAATCAGTAAAATGAAACTACCCAAATTTATTTTGGAATAAGTTATCGTAATAAATTCCAAAAAATGTAATAGTAAGTTGAAACGGAGGCAAAATTATGAGTAAAGAAATTACAAAAAGTGCACAAACAGTTTTTGAGCAAATCAAGCGAGTTGACGAAAACGGAAACGAGTTTTGGACTGCGAGAGATTTGTTTAAAGTATTGGAGTATTCAGAATATCGTCATTTTAAGCCAGTAATTGAAAAGGCTAAAGAGGCATGTGTTAATAGCAAGTACAAACTAGCAAACCATTTCGAGGATATGCTCGAAATGGTTCCAATAGGTTCTGGAGCCGAACGCAAAACTGAAAACATTAAGCTTTCGCGTTATGCTTGTTATCTAATTGTGCAAAATGCAGATCCGAATAAGGAAGTAGTTGCTCTTGGGCAAACATATTTTGCTGTTCAGACGCGTTTGCAGGAAATTCAGCAAATGGATAAGTACAATTCATTAGATACTGAAGATGAAAAGCGTCTTTTTTTGCGTAATGAATTGAAAAGGCATAATTTACAATTAGCTGATGCAGCAAGAAATTCTGGAGTTATTTCTCATTATGATTATGCAATATTTCAAAATCATGGTTACAAAGGGTTATATGGTGGGCTTGACGCAAAAGCAATTCACGAAAATAAAGGTTTAAAGAAAACTCAAAAAATATTGGATCATATGGGAAGTACTGAATTAGCTGCAAATCTTTTCCGTGCAACTCAAACGGAAGAAAAATTAAAGCGTGAGAACATAAAAGGTAAAAATGAGGCAAATAAAACTCATTTTGAAGTTGGCAAAAAAGTACGTCAAACCATTAAGGAGCTAAATGGAACAATGCCCGAAGATTTACCAACAAAAGAAAGCATCAAAAAATTGGAAGACAAATCAAAAAAAATAGGAAAGAAATAAAAAAGCCGAAAACATGATGTAATCGGCTTCTATATTTTTTTGTAAAATTGAAACTAATTAAAATTTGGTACTTCCAACAGCTTTGTTGTATGTCCAAGAAACATCAACCCAAGCTGGGTCGCCAGGATTTCCACCACCATAATTAACTATTTTTAATTTAGAATAGTTTCCATCAGCATCATAAAGGAATACGTAACTTGACTCTCTATCTCCAATTTGAGTTGCCCAATTTGCATCTTTAACTGGAGAATCAACTCCATCAGTTAAATCAGAACCAGCAGCAACTTTAAAGTATGTTTCTCTTGTCATTCCATTTTCGCCTTTAGCACTTCTAACAATATAATTGCTACCATCACTTGATGAATAATAATAAATGTCAACATTACCATTAACACCAGAACTTGATGAAATACTTAATGCTTCACCAGTAGATAAATCTAAACCACTTGGTTGAGTAGAGGTTGTTCCTACAGTTTCCCACAATCTGATAGTTGTATAAGTAGCATATAATGGAGCTAAATCAACATCTAAAGAAGTAGAAGAACTTGAAACGACAAGTACTTGAGTATAATCTTCAAAATTTTCTTTCTTCAAAGTAATTGTATAATTTCCGTAAGGCATATCAGTAAAAACTTGTGGAGTTACAAAACCGGAATTTGAGCCATTAATCCAAATTTCCGCTCCAACTGGAGTTGACGAAATAGTTACATCAGTAGCTGTAGGTTTAAGAACTACACTCACTACACCTTGCTCTCCAGCAGTTACACTAACTGAAAAAGTAGTATCCCTGTAATTTACTAGCGATAAAGTCACATCGCGTATTCCAGCTTGAGCTTCAACTGTAGCAGGAGTAACTTGTTCTGTACTCACTCCATCAATAGAAATTAATGCACCAGCAGGAGTAGATGACAAAACTAAACTACCGTTTGCCACTGGTTCTACGGTATTATCTTCACAAGCAACCGCAACAAGTACTAAAGTTAGAATTAATAATACTCTACTTAAATATTTCATATATCACCTATAATTGTTTTTTGTTTAAATTAAATTTTAATTTTTTTCCATCAAGATTCATTGTAAATATACCTTCCATAGATTTTAAATCATCTGAAAGTTTTGCAGAATAAACTCCCTTTGCTCTGCTATGTAACATATCTTTCATAAAAACATTATTAGTTACAGTGTCAATTGTTCCTTCAACTTCTTGTTTTGAAACGTTGCGATAATTAACAGTAATATTTCCTTTGAAACTGTTACCGTTTTGCTCCACAATCGAAAGAGTTGCATCGCGGCTATCAAATTTACCTCTCCAAGAACCTTTGAAATCGGGTACCACATTTTTATTTTCTGCTTGTACCTTATTTGTATCATTCTGAACAACCTCTTTTTGTATCTGCGGTTTTTCAGTAGTGCCAATAATTTCCTCTTTTTTTGAAGATTGTTCCTTATCACTGCAACCAGATATGAGCAAACAACCAACAATAAAAAATGAAACAAGAAGCACTTTTTTAGCATTTAACATCATACTTACCTCAATTATTTAATATTAGTAAATATACCAATAAAATATTGAAAATCTAAAAAAGTAAACATATTAAACCTTAAATTGAATAAAAAATTTTGTATTTGAATCAAATTCGTTAATTGAGTATAGTAGGTGAAAATATTTGATGACTATTGCTTGTTTTAGTCAGAAACCCTTTACTTTAAAAGAGAAAAACCCTCAAAACAATAAGTAATGAGGGTTTATTGTAGCGGGATCAGGACTTGAACCTGAAACCTTCGGGTTATGAGCCCGACGAGCTACCAATTGCTCCATCCCGCGATATAATTTTTTGTAAGAACTTTTAAGTTAAGCCAGCTAGCTTATAACTTATAAAAGCAAAAATATATTTGCCTTAAATTTTAGATACCAAATATAAGTATTGGCACGGTTAATGTCAAGTTTTAACACGAGGTATAAAATTTACTCTGTTTTAGTTAAGATTATGTATTTTAGTAAAATAAGTCTGTGCAATTTAAACAAATTAGAAAGTGTTCCAAATTCAGTAAATTAAAGCTATTTGATAGACGGGCTTTCTAAATTGCATTTTAAAATGTATAATTACTAAAACATTTAAAGTATTTATCAATAATGTAAAAAGGAAATATTTACAATTTGAAAGGTAATTATGTTAAAATCTCTTCTTATTAAAGATTATGCATTAATTGAAAATATTAATGTGGAGTTTGGAAAAGGATTAAATATTATCACTGGTGAAACTGGTGCAGGAAAATCAATTTTAATTGATGCAATGGGCCTTTTGCTGGGTGAGCGGGCGTCAACTCAAGTTGTACGAAAAGGTGCAAAAAAATCTATTGTTGAAGGAATTTATGATGTTTCATCCAATACAAAGGTGGAAAATCTATTAAATGCTAATGATATCGATTATTTTAGTGAATTAATTGTACGTAGGGAAGTTTCGCTAGAAGGTTCAAATAGATGTTTTTTAAATGATACTCCAACATCGCTTGCATTATTAAAAGATATTGGAAATATGCTTGTCGATTTACATGGGCAGCACGAACATCAGTCACTACTTAGAAGCGTAACTCATATCGATTTTTTGGATGAATTTGCTGAATTATCAAGTCAACTTAAGGAATACAAAACAGAACATTCCAAGCTTGGAGAAATTGCAAAGGAACTATTTGTATTAAAAAACAAAGAAAACTCCCTTAAAGAAGAACGTGAATCATATGAATTTCAAATTAAAGAAATTGATGCAATTTCACCGCAGCCTAATGAAGAAGCTTTATTGAAAGATGAATTAAATATTCTCCAAAATTCAGAAAAATTACTTTCCCTAACTGAAGATATTTACAACAGAGCTTATGAAAATGAAGATTCTGTGCAGGATAATTTGGCAAAAATTCAAAGTAGTTTAATTGAACTTTCCAAAATTGATAATTCATTTTCTGAAATGGTTGGTGAAGCTGATTCAGCAATTGTAATAATAAATGATATTTCAGATTTTATTAGAAGCTATAAATCAAGGGTTGAAGATGATCCAACAAAATTGGATGAAATAAGAGAACGCCTTGGTGCACTTACGCTTCTTAAAAAGAGATATGGTGGAACTTTAGAAAAAGTAATTGAACATCGCGAAAATATTGGAAGAGAGTATGATATTACTTCTAATTATAATGAGAAGATTATACAGTTAGAGAATGAATTAAAAGCTGTTAGAAAATCGACTGGTGAAATAGCAAAAAAAATATCTGAGATAAGAAAACTTGTTGCTGATAAAATTAGGACAGATGTAATTAGTTCATTAAATGATTTGGGAATTTCTGACTCTGACTTTAGAGTACAAATTAACAATAACCAAGCAAATGAAAGTGCAGCTAATTATTTAATAATTGATGAAGTTAAATACAAATTCAATTCAAAAGGTTTTGATGAAGTTGAGTTTCTACTTTCAACCAATCTTGGGGAGGATTTAAAACCGCTATCCAAAGTTGCATCTGGTGGTGAAATATCTAGAATAATGTTGGCTCTTAAAAGCATTTTAGCAAAATCCGATAAATTGCCTCTACTAATTTTTGATGAAATTGATACTGGAGTAAGTGGAAGAATTGCCCAAAAGGTAGGTGCTACTTTAAAATCACTTTCTCAGTTTCATCAAATTATTTCTATAACACATTTGCCTCAAATTGCTTCATTATCGGATGAACATTTTTCTGTGGAAAAGAAAAAAATTGGTACACGGGTGGTAAGTTCGATAAGAAAATTAGATAGCGAAGAAAAGATAAATGAAGTTGCCAAATTACTTAGTGGAGAAGATGTTACAGAAGCTTCATTGTTGAGCGCAAAAGAGTTAATGGGGCTAAATTAAAAAGGTGAAAATTTAACAAAAATCATTAAAAAGTGAATTATAATCAGAAATAAAAAACAATATGAAAGATGATGTCTTTTATTTGTTGGATTTTGATTAAGATCACAGCATTATTTGTGGTTATTATATATATTACCATCTGTAAGTTTTATTTATGCAATAATTGTAACTTAAAATATATTTCAATTAATTAAAAAGGATCAAGTTATGAAAACTAAATTACTAATTCCTATCTTTTTATTTTTCTTTTTGGCAACATCAATATCTGCTCAAGATTATGCTGCAGCAGTAAAGGTTAGTTCATTGGGATTTAGCGGAGAGGTGATTAGATCATTTGGCGAACAATTTAATGTTCGTGCAGGTTTTGCTTTTTTTAGTATAAGTTTAGATGGTGGTGGTGGAACTGAAGATTATACATATACTGCTGATGCAAAATTATCATCGTTTTCTGCGCTTGTTGATTATTTCCCATTCGGTGGCATATTCAGAATTTCAGGTGGCGCCCTTGTTAATTTGAACAATGCAACTACTATTCTAACTCCTACCAAAACCTACACAATAGGTAATGATGAATACACACCTGAGAAACTAGGAAACTTAGACGCTAAAATTGATTTTGATCCTGTAGCTCCATATATTGGAATAGGATGGGGTAATCCAACCGCTGGAGTCTCTGGACTGTCTGTAACTTTCGATATTGGCACAATGTATCAAGGAGCTCCTTCAGTTGATTTAACAGCTAAAGGATTGTTAGAACCTTCAGCTTCACAAGATCAAGAAGATCTTATAACAAGTAATCTGGATTGGTTTAAATGGTATCCAATTATATCACTTGGACTTAATTATAAATTTTAAAATATCGGAGATATCAGAATGAAATCTAAAAATACTTTACTAATACTATTGTTCATAGCCCTGATGGGTTTGTCGCTTGTATTTACATCATGCGATATAAAAAATCCAGTTGATGGGTTAGAAGTAAGAATTAAAAATATTACAAGAACTACTTATGTAACTGTAAAAATTCTTGATGCTGCCTCAGGTAAATTAGTTGAAGAAGATGTTACCGTTCAGTTTACAAGCGTTTATAAAGATAGCATTGTTTCATCTACAAATACCCCAGTAACAAATGCAAGTTTAACTTCCACTCAGGGATTACTATCCTTTTCGTTTGCAGATAATGTGATTCCTTCGGCATCGAACCCAGTAAAATTAAATCTAGTTTGTACTGCAAACGATTATCTTAGCACTAGTAAACCAATTCAAATTTATGCAACAGGCACAAGTGAATTTGAAATTATAATGACCAGCGTAGCTAATACACCAGTTGGTGTTAAATCTAATACAGAATCTACCGGAAAAGCTAGTAAAACTGATGGAACATCTGATCCAATAGTTGTTTCTTCAGGCGTTGAAACTAGTTCAGGAGCTAGCGCAGGAATAACTATTCCTAGTGGAACAAAATTACTCGGCAAAGATGGAAATCCGCTTGCAGGAGATGTATCCACAAGAGTTACATATTTTAATCCATTAGATGAATCTTCTAAAAATGCATTCCCTGGTGGTTTTAATGTTACTGTTACAAATGAAAATAATCAAATGCAATCAGGTGGATTTGTTACAGCTGGATTTGTGGCAGTTGATATAACGGTTGGTGGTCAAAGCGTTGAAGGTTTTTCAAACGGTTCATTATCAGTAAATATGGAAATACCACAAGGAACTAAAAATCCTACTACTGGAGAGAATGTTAAAGTTGGAGATAAAATTCCTCTTTGGAGTTATGACGAAGATTTAGGCGAATGGAAATTTGAACAAGATGTTGAAGTTACAACTTTAGGCACAGTTGCTGCTGGTTTATCAATTATGTCTGGCAAAATGGGTGTAAGTTTTAAAGGTATTAGTCACTTATCATATTTTAATCTTGATTGGTTTTCATGGTATGAAAGTACATGCTATGAAGGTGTAACTTTAAGATTGAGAAATTTATCAGGTGGCTGTTTCAAAGTTAAAGTAGAAATTATTGATAATGAAACTAATTTGCCTGCAACATACTGGGCAACGCATATATTTAATGGCATGGACTCAGATGATATAACTATTTATAATTCTGTTGGAAATAAAGCAGTTACAATTAATGTTCGTAGTTCTGTTACAAATGATTTACTTTATTCTACTGTAGTAAATAACTTATGTGAAAATGTAGTTGTTGATTTACCATTTACACCTGCTCCTGGCGGATATCAAAGTGTTACTATTAATCTTGCTATTACATGTGAAAGTACAAGTACAAACCCAACTGGACTTAGTCCTGACGGATTCCCACTTTGGGCAAGAGAAGTAACTGAAAATGGTGGTTGGAACGGCAATTGGTTCCAAATTGGTGCATTTAATAATGGATCACTAACATACTGTCTTCCACTTGGTACTTTTTATGAATTTGCTGTAGAATATGATGGGGAATGGTATTTCTCTTTAGATTACGAACCTCCATTCGAAATTACAACTGCAGTAATCAATTATTCAATTATTGATGACCCTCGAATTTGTGATGAATTATAATTAATAATTCAGTTTATAATAATTATAAAAACCCCTTAATTTTATTAAGGGGTTTTTTGTATGTATGATTAAAAAAGTAAAACTTAATGTCAGCAAAAAAAATATTAAAATAACTTGGAAAACTAATCTGAAATAATGAAAGAAATTGCAATATATATTCATATTCCATTTTGTGATCACAAATGTATTTATTGTGATTTTTATTCCATTACAAAAACTGATAATGTTGGACCATTTTTGAATGCTCTAAAATTAGAAATACTAAACAGCCGTGAACATTTAATTGAAAGTGAAATCACTTCAATCTTTTTTGGTGGAGGCACCCCGTCTTTACTGAGCTCGCAAAATATAAGCAGAATTATAAATGTGTTTTATTCTAATTTTAATATATCTAAAAATATAGAAATAACTTTAGAAACAAATCCTGGAACAGTTAAATTAGAGAAGTTGAAGGAATTTAAAAATATTGGTATAAATAGATTAAGCATTGGAGTTCAGTCGTTTGATGACAGAGAGTTGAAATTTTTGACGCGCATTCACGATAAAGATCTTGCAATTGAAACTATTAAAAACGGAAGTAAAGCTGGATTTGAAAATATAAATTTGGATTTAATTTTTAACCTTCCAAAACAAACGCGTGAAATATGGGAATTGAATCTTAAAACGGCACTTGAGCTTCCAATTACACATATATCAGCATATAGTTTAATTTTAGAAAGGGGAACTATTCTAAATAAACTGATTCTTGATAAAAAAGTTAAAATGAATGAAGATGATTTTGATGCCACACTTTATGAAACTACTATTGAATATTTGAGCAAAAATAAATTTAATCAATATGAAGTTTCCAATTTCTGCGTTGAAGGTTTCGAGTGTGCTCACAATCTTGCATATTGGCAGCATAAAAATTATTTAGGATTTGGTCCTTCGGCACATTCCTTTTACGAAAACAAACGATGGTGGAATTTTTCTGGTGTTAAGCAATATATAAATAAAATTGAAGAAAATGGGAATGCAATTTGTTCTGATGAAATATTAAGCGCGGACCAATTGCTAGATGAGTTTGTAATGCTTGCATTACGTAGCAATGGACTGGGTTTAGAAACACTCGAAAAAAAGTTTGGAAGTAACTGGTACATAAAAAACAAAACTTATATAAATGAGCTAAAAAAAAATAAGTATATAATTGAGAGAGAGAATTTTATTAAATTTACATCTAAAGGATATTTGCTATGTGATGAAATTCTGTTACAATTTAAATAGATAGCAATCAACTTATCTAAGTCAAATCTCCTAAGTAACGTAAATCTAAAACAATAAAAGTAAAAGATTATGAAAAAACTTGAGCTTCATTGGCAAATATTAATTGCACTTTTAATTGCAATTCTCTGGGGATTGTTTCTAACGGACTATGTTTATTTAATTGATTGGATGGGCGTTCTATTTCTTAGAGCTTTGAAAATGATAATTATTCCTCTCATTTTTAGCTCAATTGTTACTGGGGTTGCAAATATTGGGGATGCCGAAAATCTTGGAAGATTAGGCGCAAAAACATTTTCATATTACCTTGTTACTTCTACCTTTGCAATTTTAACAGGATTGTTTTTTGTAAATATTCTTCAGCCTGGAGTTGGAGCTGAGCTTGGCTTTTCTAAAATGGTTGAAGGACTTTCAACGGATAAAGTTTCTTTTGGTGATACAATAATTAATATTATTCCAACAAATATTTTTAACGACTTTGCAAATGGAAATGTTCTTCCAATTATATTTTTTGCAATTCTGTTGGGCTACTTTATAACAAGAATTGATGACAAACCAAAAATAGTTATCACAGATTTTTTCAACGCGCTTTTTGATGTTGTAATGAAAATTACAATGTTCATCATTAAGTTCACTCCACTTGGAATTTTGGGAATTGTAGCAAAAGTTGTTGCCGAACAAGCTAGCGATAAAGAAGCATTGTTGGCTATTGTAGGAAGATTAGGTTTATACATGATAACCGTTATTCTTTCGCTTGGAATTCACTTTTTTATTACACTCCCACTTTTAGTTAAATTTGTTGGACGTGTTAAGCCATTTGAGCATCTAAAAGCCATGCGAGTACCGTTGCTTACTGCATTTTCAACTTCTTCATCAAGCGCAACTTTGCCACTTACCATGGAAGCTGTGGAGTATAATTCTGGTGTTTCAAATAAAGTTACAAGTTTTGTGCTTCCACTTGGCGCAACGGTTAATATGGATGGCACAGCCCTTTACGAATGTGTTGCAGCTATGTTTATTGCACAGGCTTACGGTGTTGAACTTGGCTTTACACAACAAATTATTGTTGTTGTAACTGCTTTGCTTGCTTCAATTGGTGCTGCTGGCATTCCTATGGCGGGATTAGTTATGATATCAATTATACTTTCTGCTGTCGGTCTTCCACTTGAGGGAATTGGATTGATATTAGCAGTTGATAGAATTCTAGATATGTTAAGAACTACAACTAATGTATGGAGTGATACTTGTGGAAGTGTTATTATTGCAAAATCAGAAGGTGAAAATTTAAAAGTTTAATAAAAATTAGGAAATAAAATGGAAAAGATAAAAGATAAAATTGCAATTATTGGAAGTGGAAATATTGGAAGCGCAATTGCACAAGGGCTTCTGGATGCACAGATAATTACTGCTAATAAACTAACATTAACTAAAAGAAAACTTGAGTCATTAGATAAATTTAGCAAAATAGGTGTGAAAATTACCTCAGATAATATCGAGGCTGTTAAAAATTCGACAATAATAATAATAGCAGTAACACCTCAAAAAATGGATGTTGTTCTAGATGAGATCAAAGATTTCATAAATCCCAAAAAGCATTTAATCCTTTCAATAATCACTGGTGCTGAGATAAGCCATTTCAAAGAGAAATTAGGAGAAGCTGTGCAAGTAGTTAGGGTTATGCCAAATACTGCAATTGCTATAAAAGAATCGATGACATGTATAAGTGCTAACAAAGAAGACGAGCAAGCACTTAAAACTGCTGAAATTATTTTTAATACGGTTGGTAAAACAGCCATAATAAACGAAGATTTAATGATTCCGGCTACAGCTCTTGTTGCTTGTGGAATTGCATTCTTTTTACGTGCTATTCGCGCTGCTGGACAAGGTGGAACCGAAATAGGGTTTCATGCTGAAGATGCAATTATGCTGGCAGCACAAACCGCAAAGGGTGCGGCTTCTCTTTTGGCAAATCGTGGGTTTCATCCCGAACGTGAAATTGATAAAGTTACAACTCCTCAAGGGTTAACAATTACTGGGCTTAATCAAATGGAACATCACGGATTTAGTTCAGCAATGATTACAGGAATTGTTTCATCTGCTAAAAGAGCAGAAACTATATTTAAGAAATAAAAACAATTAGGTAAAATTCTAATTCCCAAAAATTAATTGAGCAGAAAAATGAAAAAGCAAATTCTTATTATATTTTTACTTGTCGCTACCTCTTTACTAGCAGAAAATTACAGAAAAGTAAAACTTAGTATTTCAAGTAAAAGTGAAATTGTTCAATTACAGAAATTTGGTATTGCTCTTGATGATGCTTATCAAAATAAAGATGGTTCAATTGATGTATTTCTAAATGAAAAAGAATTTTCCTACTTGAGTAGAACATCTTTAAAATACGATGTGGTAATTGATAATTGGGAGCAATATTATAATGAGAAAAGAACAAAATCATCAAGCAATTTAACTCTTTCCAAAGTTGGTGTAAAATATCCAGTTAACGGATTTACATTTGGTTCGATGGGTGGTAATTATACACTAAGTGAAGTTTGGGAAAAGATTGATGAAATGATTGCAACTTATCCACATTTAATTTCGGAAAAAGATAGCATTGGCGCATCATTAGAGAATCGTCCAATTTATGCTGTTAGAATCTCGGATAACCCAAATACAAATGAAGATGAACCCGAAGTTTTATATACTGCACTAATACATGCACGTGAACCTGAAAGTATGATGCAGATGATGTATTTCTTGTATTATCTGCTTGAAAATTATGGAACTGATGAAGAAGTTACATACTTGATTGATAACCGTGAAATGTATTTCATCCCAGTAATTAATCCTGATGGTTATGCATATAATGAATCCACAAATCCCAATGGTGGAGGGATGTGGCGTAAAAATAGACGCTATAATATTGATGGAACTTATGGTGTTGACCTAAACAGAAACTATGGATTTGAATGGGGCTACGACAATTATGGCTCAACTGGAACTCCATCTGGTGAAACTTATCGTGGACAATCAGCTTTTTCAGAGCCAGAAACCGAAACCGTTAGGCAATATTGCATAAACCATGATTTTAGATTGGCTCTTAATTATCATACTTATAGTAACTTGCTTATCACACCTTGGGGATATATTCCTGAAGCTACTCCTGACTCTGTCTTTTATAGCGAAATAGCATCAGATATGACTCAGTTTAATAATTATCAATGGGGATATTCGGAATCAGTAATTTATGCTGTTAATGGAGATTCGGATGATTGGTTTTATGGTGAACAAACTGAGAAAAATAAAATATTTGCAATGACTCCAGAAGTTGGAAGTGGTAGTGATGGTTTTTGGCCAAATCAGGATAGAATTATTCCTCTAGCTGTAGAGAATGTTTATCCAAATCTTTATTTGGCTTGGGTAGCTGGAGGCTTTGTAAATACTCTCAATTTCAATTTTGATAAGCAGTTTTACTCCGCCAATGATTCTGGCAATATTGATATCACACTCAAAAATAAAGGTCTTGAAGATATTGATAATATTAATGTCATTATAAATATTAGCGATAATGCTGAGTTGTTAAATGAAGCAAATTTTAATGCTGGTAAGATTTTAGCAAGAAGCGGTTTGCTGTTGGAAGATCTTGTTAAATTTAAAGTTAAAGACTCAACACCAGCTGGGGATTCTGTTTTTGTGCAAGTGAAATACTATTCATCGGATTTATTACTTACAACTGATTCATATTCATTTATTGTTGGTACTCCCACAATTTATTTTGTTGATTCACTTAACACGCTTGATAACTGGGCTTTATATACAAATGGAATTAAAAATTGGGATATTAGTACGGATAATTTTTATTCTTTTCCATCTTCAGCTACTGATAGTAAAGTTGGGAATTATTTGTCAAATACTAAAACATCTATAACCTCAAAATTTGTAATTGATTTAGAATCTATTGCTAATCCATTTCTGAAATTTAGGACTAAGTACAATATTGAATCAGGTTGGGATTATGGTCAAGTATCAACTAGCAGTGATTCAGTTTCTTGGGAACCCATTGGTGGAGATAGAGCAAAATATGGCTCTGGTAATTTTCAGCCGAGTAATGAATTAATTTATGATGGTTTGCAAAGTGAATGGATTTCAGAAATAATTAATTTAAATAACTATAATGGGAAAAAAATATATTTAAAATTTGAATTATGCTCCGATGAATCTGAAGAGAAAGATGGTTGGTATATTGATAACGTAGAGATTATGGGGTTTGCGAATAAAATTGTTTCCATAAAAGATGAAACCGAAATTCCAACTAAAATTTTACTTTCACAAAATTATCCAAATCCCTTTAACCCAAGTACTTTAATAAAATATTCAATTCCAAATAATGGCAAAAGTGAAACATCAAACGTGAAACTTATTGTATTTGATGTTCTTGGAAATGAAGTAGCAACTTTGGTAAATGAACAAAAATCAGCTGGCAATTATAACGTAGACTTTGATGCAAGTAATTTAAGTTCGGGAATTTATTTCTACCAATTGCAAAGTGGTAATTTTACTGAAAGCAAAAAAATGATTTTATTAAAATAAAATCATTTTTAATTCCAACTGAGTTATCTTGGGCAACAAAATAATAAATATTTAGGAAAGATTAGAAAGGAGAGATATCTAGTAAATATTATCCATTATAGAAACTATAAAAAGCAGCGTTTAAATCTTCTTCTAATGTAAAAACTCTATCCAATCCTGAAAGTATAAATGTGGTTGTGGTCATTTTTGTAAGTTCAACTATTACTTTCATTTCTCTATCATTTCTTCTTAACTGTTTTAAGAATGCCACCATAACACCAAGGAAAGTAGAATCCAAAAACTCTGAGTAAGAAACATCAAGAATTATTTTTTTACTATTACTTTCAAAAACTTCGTTTAAAAAGGTCTTAAAACTGCCTGCTTTATCTGAAGTACATCTTGATAAATTAACAATAACAATTGATATAAATTCGTACTTGAAATGCTGAAAGTGTTTTGTTCTATCACGCTGAATATTAAGACCAATTGGAAGTTTAGGTGAGGTTTCTTCCTTCAAAACATGTGTTTGAGTTTGGGAAACTTCAGCTATTGGTTTAGTTGAAGTTACAATTTGTTCCTCAACAACTTGTTGTACTTCAGTGTCTCGCTCGTTTTTAATGGTTAAATTTCTTTTCTCTTCAGCTATTGATTTATATTGTTCAGCAACAGATTTTAGTAATTCTTCTCTTTCTTTTTCTATTTCTTTTTCTCGTTGTTCAAGTAGTTCAGTTTCTTGTTGCAACATTTTTTCTGAGAATATCCTATCCTTTTCTATTTCTGCTTCCTTAATTGCAAGTTGCTGTTCCTTCTTTTCAAGAATGCCCATTTGCATGCGCAGAGTATCGGCTGAAACACTTTCTCTTTGAGCTAATTCCTCCGTTTTCTTCTTTAAATTTTGCTCAATTTCTGTAAATAACTCTTCCTTTTTAATTGCAATTTGAAGTGCTTGTTCTTTTTCAATAAGTTCTTTTTGTGTTGCTTCTAACTCTTTCTCAGCTGCAAATAGTTCTTTTCTTAACGTCTCCTCTTTCAGAGACCAATCTTTCTCATACTGAGCTATTTTTTCATCAACCGAAAGTCCTTCATTTAATGTTTTTTGTTTTTCCTCTAGTTCAATTGTTTTTCTTTCAATTTCATTCTTTTCTTTTTCAAAGGACTCTTGTTTTAATTCAAATTCTAATTTTTCCTTTTCAAATTTTTTGTTTAATTCAGATAATCTTTCTTCTTCAGATTTGAGTTCATTTTCTTTTGCAAGTAATTTTTCTTCAAATTCATTTTTCTTAATTTCTAACTGATTTGCTTTCTCTTCTAATTCTTTTTCAACCTCAGAAAGTTTCTCTTCTTTTGAAAGGGATTTATTAAGCTCGCCTTGCTGAGCAATAAATAATTCTTCATTTTGCTGCCGTTCAATTTTAATTTGTTCTTTTTCGTCTTCAAGACTGCTAAATTTTTCGTTTAATTCTTTTTCAAATTCATTTAGCTTTTCTTCTTTTAAAATAAGACTATTAAATTCTTCCTTTTTATCCTCAAGAATTTTAATCTTTGCTTCATATTCCTCAATCATTATGCGCTTTTCTTCTTCAAAATCCTTTTCCCTAATCATAAGTTTCTGCTCATAATTTTCCAATTCAGATTCTTTTTCAGAAAGAACATCTTCCTTTTCGAAAAGGGCTTCTTCTTTTTTTAACGCATTTTCAATTGCTGCCTTTTTTTCTTCAATTTCTTTAAACTTGTCATCTAATTCTTTTTCCTTTTGTTCAAGTTCAATTTTAAGTTTTTGGCTTGCAATTGCAATTTCTTCTTTTTCCTCAAACTCTTTAAATCGTTCATTAATCTCAGTTTCTTTGGCATTCAGTTCTTTTTCTTTACTAAGAATTTCGTCAACATATTTTGCTTGTGATGAGAGCTGATTTGATTGTTTAATTAATTCTATTTCTTTTAATGCAAGTTCCTTAGCTTTATCTATGGAATCACTTAGTCGTGATTTATCTTTTTCAATTATTTCTGTCTTTCTTTGAAGATCCGCTTCTTTTTCCTTTAGCTTTCTTAACCCATCTTTAAGGGTTAATTCTGCAGCAGCTTTAACTTCCTCAATAGATTTTTCATCAAGTAAAAGTGCCTGTTCTTTTTTTTCCAACTCAGCTAGTTCGTCCTGCAAAGATTTTTCAGCAAATAATTTTTCTTGATATAAATTCTCTTTTAATCTAAGAAGTTCAGTCTCTTTTTGATGGAGTTCTGAAAAACGATTCTCAATTTCCTTTTCAGCTATATTTTTTTCTTTTATTATCTCAGATTGAATTCTATTAAAATCAGTTTCAGAAATATCGTTCAGTATATTTTCATTAAAAGGCTTATAATTCAGTTTATTAATGTTGTTTTTTTGCGTTTTCTTTTTAGGTAAAGGGAAATGGATATTATTTTTTAAATTATCAATTAGAGCCCAATCTTTAACAATCAAATTATTTAATTCTTCCATAGAAATCGTTACAATTTCAGTATCCTGCAATGCAATTGCTCTAGAATTTCTTGTAATGGAATAATAATGTTCGTCATATCCAAAAAAATCACCCGTAGTAAGAACTATTGAATTTGGTCTATCGGCATCCAATTCTTCATGTGTAATTAAATTTACTTTACCTTCTATAATTAAGAATAGACTTTTGGTTGAATCATTTTCACGATATATTGTTCTACCCTCTCGGAAATGTGAGTAATTAAAGTTGAACTCACTAAGAATATTCTCTGTAAATTGCGTGCCGTTAAATAATTTATTTTGGTGTAATTGCATAATATATTTTTAATTAAAATTAACCATTATGGTTAAAATAAACTCCCGATTAACATTTTTTAAAATAGTGTTTTTTAACGAAATAATGAAGAATTAAAAAGCATAAAAATATATTATATATTTATTCTATAAAACTATTTGTTGGACAACATGATTTTTCTTGGTGAAATTGCAGCATTTGTTGCAGCTCTTTTGTGGTCTGTAAATGCTATTGTTCTTTCTGAAGCTCTAGCCAGAGTGGGTTCATTCAATGTAAATATTGGAAGACTTTTTTTCGCATCAATATTTTTACTTCTAACAATAATATTGTTTTCGCTACCTGTAAATTTATATTGGCAACAATACTTCTATTTAATTTTAAGTGGAATAGTTGGATTAGTAATTGGCGATTTGGGAATGTTAAAATCATATCAAATAATAGGTCCACGATTAGGAATGCTAATGATGTCTTTCGTTCCATCCATATCTGTTGTGCTTGCATATATTTTTTTAGACGAAGTATTAACTCTTAGTCAAATATTTGGAATTATTATCACGTCTTTAGGACTTGCTATCGTCATTTTACAGAAAAAACCTATTTCAGAAAGATTCCATTTTACAATTCAGGGTGGATTTTATGGATTAATTGCTGCTGTTGGACAAGCGGTTGGTTTAATCTTTGCTAAAGAAGCATTCAATTATGCTGAAATGGATGAATTTGTAGCAGCATTTGTTCGCATAATATTTTCACTTATACTCCTTGTCCTTTTAGGTCGATTTTTAGGATTGTCCAAAAATCCAATTAGAGTTTTTAAAGATGATAGAAAGGCATTAAAACTCATTATTTGGGGTGCAATTTTAGGACCTTATCTTGGAATTACAGCTAGTTTAATTGCAATTTCAAACACAAATGTAGGTATTGCTTCAACACTTATGGCTACAGTTCCAATTTTAATGCTTCCAATTTCTAAATTTTATTATAAAGAAAAACTAACTCTTTTTTCAATATTTGGAACTATTGTCGCCGTGGTTGGCATTGCGGTGATTTTTCTTTTTTAGATGAAATGAATAATACTCGAAAATTAAGTACCCACGGCGGGATTCGAACCTGCGACCTACAGTTTAGGAAACTGTTGCTCTATCCTGCTGAGCTACGTGGGCGATTAAAAAATCAAATACAAAGATAAATAAAAAAACAATAAACACCGATTCCCAGTAAAATGAAATAAAATATTTAATCAACAAATCAAAATAAGGCTAAAAAAATAAAAATAACATTTTTATATTAATAGTCGATAGTTATTTACAAGAAACAATTAAATGTGTAATTTCACTTTTTTGAATATATTTTCTTTAACGAGGTAAAATGGAATTTAAAAAAGTATCTGTTGAAATTTTAGATAATGAAGTATCTAAAATTAAACAATTTCTAATGTCTCTTTCTGATATACGTAACTCTATTTCAATTAAAAAATTGGAAGGCGGTAATGAATCAAAATCTGATTTTTATGTTTTTACTATCGAGCAAGATGTATTAAAAGAATTTGTTATCAAACTAAGCAATGCTAATTTAAAGATAGTTACACAAGAAGAAATTAATGAAAAGTTAAGGTCAACAATAAAAAGTAATGCGGCATATAATTCAGCTACAGATACTGATATTAGCCCAGCTGATTTAAAGGCAGCGAAGAGCGTGAAAACTATTGAAGACTTTATAAAAGAAGGTGAATATAAAATTTTACTCAATATTATTAAAGACATAAGACTTGAACAAAATAAACGAAATAGAGCCGAAGGCGCTCTACCAGCAGCTGTAAAAAAAGCTATCGAAATACATTATGAAGAGGGATTACAAAGCAAAAGGCGAGCTTTTGTTTCTTTAGAAGAATTAGTTGAAATTGCCACAAATTCTCAGTTGAAAACCCTTCGCTTAAACCATATTCTTGAAAATGCCGGTTTTAGAGCAATTGAAATTTGTATTCATTACAAGGATTTTGCAGACGAACTAATTAAAATTGCAAATAACATTAAAATTCCAAATATAGTAAGTATTAAAGCAATTATTAAATTTGCTGAAATTACTCTTAATGATAGTAGGAATTTTAAACCAGATTTTGAAGCTGATATTATTTATGCAATTAAAAACACCAATTTACGCTGGTTAAATATTGCTTTTGATTCAGTTATAAACACATTAAATGAAGAAGAGAAAAACAATGTTGAAAAATTTATGGATTTTATTAAATATAAAAAATTAGGCAATAAATAAATCTGGGATAACATTCTCCCAGATTTATTTAAATAATTTTCTAAGCCTTCATTCGTAAACCATGTTCTTCGTGAATAAAAATCCAGCTAACAACTTTTCCTATATCTATCTTTCCAAAATTATTCCAATATTCCTTATTTCTAACATGCAATGAACTAGTATCCTCATCTGGAATTAATTCAGCTTCGTGCATTAAATCTTGCAAACGATTTTGCCATCTAATGATATTTAATTCACGTAAATCTACCCAGCCATCCGAAGCCCATAAATCAATGTTCTTTTCTGTGATTTCAATTTCTTCTCTACCGCGGAATGGGGGAATTTTCATTGTGTTTCCACGTAATAAAGATTTTCCATCTGGGAGAAGAATTGGAATGCCAATTGAAATTATTTCACTACGCAATTTATCATCATTTTTAAGTAGCAAATAAGTCTTTTCTGATAAAATTTCAGAATTAGTATCAACAATTCCTTTCATTGTACCTGCCACATGACGAAGTAAATTTATTTCATGTAATAATTTTGATAACCTCGGCGGACCAAGTAGCTCAAAAGCAACACTTTCGGTATTATGAATTTCTTCAAGTTTTGCTAATTTTTTAACAGCAAAGTTTTGCATAATTCCGGCTCTATATGTCGGTGACATTGAAGCATTATCAAGAGCATTTATAATGTCGTGTCCAGTATTTCCGCCTTTAACTTCATAAATAATTGTTTTTGAAATTTCTTCAGGAGTTACAAATTCCATTTGCCCTTGTGCTGTTATTGCCTCAAATTCTCCACGTGAAAATGTACCGTTTTCACCAGTATCAATAAAAACTGATTTAAGATTTTCTCCAGTTCCCTTAAATGGCATATCTAATTTAAACTTAAGATTATCTTTTAATTCAACAGCACTTTCTAGAGGAATATCAATTAACTCTATTGGTTTTCCTCCTTTTGAAACTTCACCATAAATGATTTTCTTCCAAGCTATTGCTGCTGTTGGTTTAATCTCCTTTGTAATTGGTCCTTCGGGAGTTCTACCCATTAGAAATAATAATAATGTGTGAGCACCCGCCACAGAAGATTTGCTTAGTAAAACTCTGGAAGGTTTTTCTTCACTGTGCGTATAAGGAATATTTAATCCCATCCCACCAGTTCCACTAGTCCCAATTTTAACATACATTTTTGTATTAAACTTGAACATTGATGAATAAAGTATTTGAATGTGTCTAATTAGCTGCGGAATATACTGGTTGCAAAGAAGTTTTTCTGTTAACACAATCATTGATTCAGCAGATGGATTTGTTTCAATTTTTTGATGTATATCTCGGTACATTGTGTAAATATCCTGATATGCAATTCCAGTAGCCGCATTAACACTATCAATAATTATATCTGGCTTAAATTCCTCTAGCAATTTGTAAATTGAAGAGTTGTGGAGAATTTCATCGTTTAATTCCTCCATTGTATCACGCAAAACTATCTGACGAGTTTCTTTTTGTTCCAGAAGGTCAAGACGGTTTGCGTCTTTAAATTCGTGACGAACAAAAATATTTCCCCAGCGTGCAATAAAATAGTTTTCAGGCAAATGTGGGTAATCTCTTTTAAGATTAGCAACTTGTTCTTCAGCCTCACATTGCCTTAGAGAAGCGATAATAATTTGCTTGGGTTCTTCATCAATTAATTTGCGCGATAAGCTGTTTCCAACTAAACCCCATCCACCAAAAAGGAGAACGGTTTTGTTTCTAATATCCATTAAAACCTCGTTAAAATATTTTTTTATGAAACTAAACTAAGATATAGAAGTATTTGAAGCAAGTAAAAATTGCGTGCAAAAACCATTTCTTTTTGTTATAATAATTATTGAAAAATAGGAATAGAATGACTCGTTCCTTAAATTTAATAATCAAAAAAAAATAATAATGTAAAAATGAAAATTGTAGAAATACTAAAACTAGAAGAAATAAAAATTGATTTTACTGGAACAACAAAAGATTCAGTACTAAATGAAATGATTGATTCATTTATTGGTGATTCAAGAGTTTTAGATATTGAAAAAGTTAGAACTGTTGTTCTTGAAAGAGAAAAAATTATGTCCACAGGTGTGGGCAATGGATTTGCAATTCCGCATGGCAAAACAAATATGGTTTCTGAAATGGTTGCAGGATTTGGCGTATTAAAAAATCCAATTGAATTTGAAGCACTTGATGGAAACCCAGTAAATCTAATTTTTCTTTTAATAGGGCAGGAAGATGCTGTTGGCCAACATATTAAAATGTTAAGCAGAATCTCAAGAATAATGAATCAAGAAAATATTAGAACAAAATTAGCAAATGCAAATTCTGGAGAAGAAATACTCCAAATTTTCGATGAGCAAGATAGTAAGTATTTAGAACTTTCTTAATTCCAACAAAAAATAAAAACTATGATTAAAGCTATAACTGGCACTAAAGATATTTTGCCAAGTGAAATTCCAAATTGGTATAACCTGGAAGATGTTGTTAAAAATATTATGAACTCCTTTAATTACAAGGAAATCAGGACTCCAATTTTTGAAGAAACACGTCTTTTTAGCCGTGGCATTGGCGAAGCTACTGATATTGTTAGCAAAGAAATGTACACTTTTATTGATAGAAGTGAAACAAGCGTTACATTAAAACCAGAAATGACAGCTTCTGTTGTGCGCGCATTGCTTGAGCATTCTCTCGATAAACAATTTCAACTAAATAAACTATTTTACATTTCTCCTATGTTTCGTCAAGAAAGACCGCAAGCTGGGCGCTTTAGACAGTTTCACCAATTTGGCGCTGAAGCTCTTGGAAGCACAAGTCCAGCCTTAGATGCTGAGATGATAATTCTTGCTTATCAAATATTAAAAAAATTAGGCTTGTCAAATTTTGTTGTTAAAATTAATTCTTTAGGAATTCCTTCTTCGCGTGAAAATTATAAAAATCTGTTAAAGGAATATTTAGTAGATAAAAAACAGAACCTTTCTGAAGAAAGCCAAAAAAGATATGAGACAAACATTCTTCGTCTTTTTGATAGCAAGGATGAACGCGACCAAAAGATAATGGAAAATGCTCCACTGTTAATTGAACATTTGGATGATGAATCACTTGAGCATTTTGATGAAGTAAAACAAATGCTACTTGCTGCTGGAATTCCTTTTGAAGTTGACCCAAAATTAGTTCGCGGATTGGATTACTACACTCACACAACATTTGAATTAGTAAGCGGAAGTGTTGGCTCACAATCAGCTTTGTGTGGCGGTGGACGTTATGATTTGCTAGTAAATCAACTTGGCGAACGCGACGTTCCAGGAATTGGTTTTGCTGCCGGAATTGAAAGAATTTTACTTGCAATGGAAAATGAAAAAGTCATTACTGAAATAAAACCACAGATTGATTTTTACATTGTTCGTCTAGAAAAAGAACTGAATAAAAAAGTTTTTGAAATTGCTACTAAACTCCGTGAAAATAATTCAGTTGAGTTTGATTACACACAACGCAGTGTTAAAGCACAGATGCGCGAAGCTAATAGACTTGGCGCAAAAAATGTTCTTATAATTGGTGGTGAAGAATTTGAACGTGGAACTGCTGTGCTAAAAAATATGGAAGATGGTTCACAAGAAGAAATTTTATTGTCGGAGATAAAATGAGAAAAGTAATTGGACGTAAACCAGTTTTAGAAGCACTTATTGCTGGTGATGAAATAGATAGAATTTTACTCTCTTTTGGTTTGAAAGGTACAGTAATTGATTCAATTTTAAAAGAAGCAAAAAAAAATAGAATTAAAGTTTCTCAACTTCCTCCAAACAAATTTAAAGAACACGAAGATGGATTAAACACACAAGGAATTATAGCATATATTCGTGATATAAAATTATGGGAAGTAAAAGAGTTAATAAGTGAAGCAAAGAAGAGCGAAAATCCTTTAATATTGCTTTTAGATGAAATTCAAGATACACACAATATGGGTGCCGTTTTTAGAAGTGCTGAAGCAAGTGGAGTTGATGGAATTATAATTACCGAACGAAACACTGCCCCTTTAAATGAGACCGTTGAAAAGACTTCTGCGGGCGCAATTTCGCACGTAAAAATTTCACAAGTATCAAATATGTTTCAAGCAATGGAATTGTTAAAGGAGAATGGTTTTTGGATTTATGGTTCATCTCTTGGAAAAAATTCAAAAAAATATACACAACTTAATTATAAAGGTGCCACTGCAATAGTTGTTGGCAATGAAGAAAAGGGAATTAGAAAAAGTGTTGCGGATAATTGTGATGATTTAATCTATATTCCAATGCTTGGAAAAACACAATCGCTTAATGTTTCAGTCGCAACTGGAATTATACTTTATGAAGTTGTGAGACAAAGAGAGTCGGATAAAAAATAGACTGGAATGTTATTTATTAAGTACTTAAATTAGTACGTAAACAATAAATATTTGAGTAGCATTATGATAGCAGCAAATTATACGGAGTTTAGAACCGATTTAAAAAGGTACCTTGATGATGTGGAAGATAACAACGAAACCTTGATTTTAAAACGTAAGACAGGAAAGGGAACTGTTTTAATCTCACTTGACGAATACAACTCCATCATGGAAACGGTTCATTTATTTAGTTCCAAAGCAAATGCTGATAGATTATATGAATCAATTAAGCAGATGAAAGACGGAAAGGGCTTTGCTAAAGACTTGGTTGAAGATTAATGAGAATTATTTTCACAAAAAACTCGTGGGAAGATTATACTTCTTGGGTAAATGAGGATAAAAAAACACTTCAAAAAATAAACATACTGATCAAAGATATTCAAAGAAATCCGTTTGAAGGCAAAGGAAAACCGGAACCTTTAAAATATGATTTAGCCGACTTTTGGTCTAGACGAATTGACAGAGAACATAGATTAGTTTATAGGTTTGAAAATAACGAAATATTGATTTATAGCTGCAGGTATCATTACGATTAATAGTATAAAAATTAATAAAAATACTATTTATCAAAAAAAAAAATACTCTCTTCTTTTTGGTTTAATTTAACTAATTAATTTCCCAAATTTGTTGAATCTCGTTTAGCTTTTATTTTGTGGTAATTTTTATAATATTCAATTCGTTCATAATTTGCTTTGTTATTAAAAATGTATTCAGATTTGCCACCATAAATAATTCCTAAAACGAAAGTTACAAATCCTACTAGTAATCCAACTGAGGCACCAACAAAGGCTGGGCCGATATCACCTCCAACCCCTGCAAGCTTAACAAAAATGAAAGCAGAAAGAATTGTAGTTCCAAATCCAAGGAAAAAACCTTCAGCAATGGCTCCAATCCAATGTTTTATTACAACTTTTTCAACATCTGCCAACGGAATAGAGAGTGTATCATTTTCCGCGCAATAATAAAGTGAGTCACCTTTTACATTAGCATAGTTAACGGAGAGATCATCTCCATTCAGAAAAATTATTTTGGAACTGTTTCTTGAGCAATAATGGTTAAAGTTACTATAATCTATTGGAGAAGCATCTTTATTAGTTGTCAGATTAATAGTTGAACAACTCATAGTAAAAATTGCAAAAATTAGGATTAAAACTAATGACTTAAAGCCCATAACAGTCTCAATAAATTGATAAAATATTTGTAACAATATAATAAAAAGGAGAAACTTATCGGCATGCAATTTCAATCTTGACATTATTTTCCAGATTGATTATGTTTGATATACAAATTTAAATTATGTAATGAAAATGAGTTAATTAGCTTATTATTTTAAGTAAAAACTCTAGGAGAAAGTTAATGGAAGTTGCATCTGGAAAAAGTGAAAAATCATTATCAGATGAAAAATTAATAAATGAATTTACCGATTCGGAATATAAATGGGGATTCGTTACTGATATTGAATCCGATGATTTTGCAAAAGGATTAAGCGAAGATGTTGTTCGTAAAATTTCTGCAATTAAAAAAGAACCTGAATGGATGACAGAATATCGTGTAAAAGCATATAAGCACTGGTTAACATTAAAAGAACCCAAGTGGCCAAATGTTAAATATCCAGAAATTGATTTTCAAGATATACGTTATTATTCCGCACCTAAAAAGCAGCCGCAATTGGAAAGTTTGGATGAGGTTGATCCAGAATTATTAAGAACATTTGAAAAACTTGGAATTCCAATTGAAGAACAGAAAAAATTTGCAAACGTTGCTGTTGATGCGGTTTTCGATTCGGTTTCTGTAAAAACAACATTTCAAGCTACTTTAAAAGAAAAGGGAATTATATTTTCTCCACTTTCAGAAGCTTTAAAAGAACATCCAGAATTGGTAAAAGAATATTTTGGTTCAGTTGTTCCTTACACCGATAATTTTTATGCATCGCTAAATGCTGCAGTTTTTAGCGAAGGTTCGTTCGTATATATTCCAAAAGGAGTTCGTTGCCCAATGGAACTTTCCACATATTTCAGAATTAATGCAATGGATACGGGGCAGTTTGAGCGAACTTTAGTTATTGCTGATGAAGGCGCGTATGTTAGTTATCTTGAAGGATGCACTGCTCCTATGCGTGATAACAATCAATTGCACGCTGCTGTTGTTGAATTAGTTGCAAAAAAAGATGCCGAAATTAAATATTCCACTGTCCAAAACTGGTATCCAGGCGATAAAGATGGAAAAGGTGGAATTTACAATTTTGTTACTAAACGTGGAGTTTGTGATGGCGACAATTCAAAAATTTCCTGGACTCAAGTAGAAACTGGCTCCGCTATTACTTGGAAATATCCAAGTACAATTTTAAAAGGTGATAATTCAGTGGGTGAATTTTATTCAGTTGCTGTTACAAATAATTTTCAGCAAGCAGATACTGGAACTAAAATGATTCACCTTGGAAAGAACACAAAAAGTACAATTGTTTCAAAAGGTATTTCTGCAGGACGAAGCAATAATTCCTATCGTGGATTGGTGAAAATTGGAAAAAATGCTGATGGCGCAAGAAATTATTCTCAATGCGATTCAATGTTAATGAGCGATAAATGTGGTGCGCATACTTTCCCATATCTTGAAATAGATAACAACAATTCAACAGTTGAGCATGAAGCAACAACCTCCAAAGTTAGCGAAGACCAAATATTTTATCTTAACCAAAGAGGAATATCAACCGAAGATGCAGTGAATCTTATTGTAAATGGATTTTGCAAGGAAGTATTTAAACAGCTTCCAATGGAATTTGCAGTAGAAGCAACAAAACTTTTAGCACTTAGTCTTGAAGGAAGTGTTGGATAAAGATACGAGAATCGAAAGTCGTGAATCGTGAATTGGAATTAATGCAGATTGTTTGTAATCTGAGATTAAAAATGAGAAATATTAGGAAAAAAAATGATATCAATTAAAAATTTAAAAGCTGAAATTGACAATAAAGAAATTTTACGTGGACTTGATCTGCAAGTAAATGCTGGTGAAGTTCATGCAATTATGGGACCAAATGGTTCTGGAAAATCTACACTGGCAAATGTTTTGACAGGAAACGAAAATTATGAAGTAACTGGAGGCGAAGTAACTTTTAACGGAAAAAATTTACTCAATCTCGCTCCAGAGGATAGAGCACGAGAAAGATTATTTCTTGGCTTCCAATATCCGGTTGAAATTCCAGGCGTAAGTAATGCAATATTTTTACAGACAGCTATTAACGAAATTAGAAAGTATAATAACCAAGAAGAAATTACTCCAAAAGAATTTTTGGATAGAATGAAAGAAAAAGCAAAAGTTGTAGGAATGGATAGTTCATTAATTAGTCGTTCTGTTAATACAGGCTTTTCTGGTGGTGAGAAAAAGAAGAATGAAATATTTCAACTTTTAATGCTAAATCCAAAACTTGCTATTTTAGATGAAACTGATTCTGGGCTTGATATTGATGCCCTTCGCATTGTTTCACAAGGTGTTAATGAATTTAAAAATAAAGATAATGCAGTAATTCTTGTTACGCATTATCAACGTTTACTTGATTATATAATTCCAGATTTTATCCATGTTTTATATAATGGAAAAATAATTAAATCTGGTGGAAAAGAGTTGGCTCTTGAGCTTGAAGAGAAAGGTTACGATTGGATTACAAAAGGTGAAAAATAATGAGTGTTGAAGTACAAAAGAGAAATCCAATTGAGAATTTTGTAGCAAGTGCTGAAAGCGTTTGTGAACTTAACCAAAATATTAAACTCAAAGAAATACAATTACTTGCAAAAAATAATTTGCTTAATTCTCAATTCCCAACTCTTAAAACAGAGGAATGGAAGTACACAAATCTTAAAAAATTGTTGAGCTATGATTTTGCAAATTCATCAAGCATGGAGAAAGTTGTCGTTTCAAATAATGAAATTGATAAACTTAAATCCAGTTCTTTTGATTCCCATTTACTTGTATTTGTAAACGGAATATTTGAGAAAGAGCTTTCGGACTATTCTGAACTTTCAAATCAAATTTTTATTAGTACTATTTCAGAGGCGTTTGAAAGTGATAATGAATTAGTTAAAAAATATTTTTCAAAAATATCAATGGAAAATACAAGTTTTGATTTCCTAAATTTGTCAAATTTTGTGGGTGGATTATTTATACATATTCCTAAAAATGTTGTTATTGAAAAACCAATACAAATATTAAATATTACTGGTAATGCTGGGGATATTTCATTTAGCTCTTCGCGTAATTTAATTATTGCTGATGAAAACAGTGAATCTACTTTTGTTCAAAAACATGTTGGATTAAAAGGTGAAATTTATTTTAATAACATTTCAACTGAGATATATGTTGAAAAAAACGGAATACTAAATTTTTACAATTTACAGTTAGATAATGATGATTCGTATCATTTTGAAAAAACAGATGTTATTCAAAATAGAGACAGTCAATTTCATCATTACAATTTTACATTTGGCGGAAAATTAGTACGAAATGACATAAACGCAAAACTTGATGCTGAAAACATTGAATGTACTTTAAATGGATTATACATTGCTAATGACAATCAGCATATTGATAACTCTACTTTTATAGACCACGCAAAGCCTCATAGTACAAGTAATCAATTATATAAAGGTATTTTGGATGATTCATCTCACGGAGTTTTTGCTGGCAAAATTCTGGTTGCAAGAGATGCACAATTAACAAACGCATATCAAAACAGTAATACAATTCTTTTATCAAAAGAAGCAAAAGTTGATACAAAGCCACAATTAGAAATTTATGCTGATGATGTAAAATGTACTCATGGCGCAACTGTTGGTCAGCTTGATGAATCTGCTTTGTTTTATATTTTATCTCGTGGAATTCCACGAGAGAAGGCAAAATCAATGCTCATTGCAGCATTCGCAGAAAGTGTTCTTTCAGATTTAAAAATTGATGCACTAAAAAATGAGATAAGTCATTTAATATTTGAACATCTAAACAGAGATGAAATTTTATGATAAGCTTTAGTCAAGAAAATGATATTTTAGTCAAAGAATCTAAATATAGAAAATTTGACGTAAACGAAATTAGAAGAGATTTTCCAATTCTTGAAAGGAAAGTTAACGGCAAGCCTTTAGTCTATTTTGATAATGCTGCTACAACTCAAAAACCAAATATTGTTATTGATAGCATGACTCATTACTACCGCTATGAAAATGCAAATATTCATAGAGGGTTACATTTTTTAAGTGAAGTTGCAACTGAGCAATACGAAAACTCGCGATTAAAAGTAAAAGAATTTATTAATGCTATGTCCGCTTCCGAAATTATTTTTACAAAAGGAACCACCGAAGGAATAAATCTGTTGGCAAATACAATGTGTCGTGCAAATTTATTGAATGAAGGCGATGAAATTATAATTTCCCACATGGAACATCACGCAAATATTGTTCCTTGGCAATTACTTTGCGATAGAAAGAAAACTAAAATTGTTGTTATTCCAATTGATGACAACGGTGAATTAATGATGGATGAATACAAAAAGCTAATTTCGCCAAGAACAAAGCTTGTATCCATTGTTCATACCTCTAACGCGCTTGGAACTGTAAATCCAATTAAAGAAATTATTGATATTGCACATGAAAATAATATTCCAGTTATTGTTGATGGAGCGCAAGCGGTTGGTCATCAAAAAATTGATGTTCAAGATTTAGATTGTGATTACTTTGTGTTTTCAGGTCACAAGCTATTTGGTCCAACTGGGATAGGTGTTTTATATGGAAAAGCAGAATTGCTAAACAAGCTTCCCCCTTATCAAGGTGGTGGTGATATGATAAGAACAGTTACTTTTGAAAAAACAACATATGAGGATATTCCAAATAAATTTGAAGCTGGAACTCCAAATATTGTTGGTGGAATAGGGCTTGGCGTAGCTATTAAATACTTAAACATGTTTGATTTTAAAGAGATTGCGAAACACGAAAGTAAACTATTGCAATATGCTACAGAAAAAATTCTTGAAATAAATGGTGTAAAAATTATTGGCACTGCAAAAAACAAGGCTTCCGTTTTATCATTTACGGTTGATGGAATTCACCCTTATGATATTGGAACAATAATAGACACAGATGGAATAGCAATTAGAACAGGACACCATTGCACTCAGCCAACAATGGCTAGGTTTAATGTTTCTGCTACAGCGCGAGCATCTTTTTCATTTTATAATACAATTGATGAGATTGATGTTTTCATAAATGCACTTAATAAAGTAATTAAAATGTTCAGTTAAAAGATTGAAAAAGAGAATAAGATGAAAGACCAAAAATTTATAGAACAAGAAGTAATTGAAATATTAAAAACAATATTTGACCCGGAAATTCCAGTAAATATTTATGAATTAGGATTAATTTATAAAATAGAAATAACACCGAGTTTTAATGCTATTGTTGAAATGACATTAACATCCCCTGCATGTCCAGTTGCCGAAAGTTTACCTGGAGAAGTTAAACAACGAATTAAAGGCATATACGGAATAAATGAAGTTTTTGTTGAACTAGTCTGGGAACCAACTTGGAATATGGATATGATGAGTGAGGAAGCAAAACTTCAACTGGGAATGCTTTAGATTTAAGAGTAAGATTAAGAATTAGTAATTCTTAAGAAAATATAACATAAAGAAAGGAAATAAAGATGTACCAAATAAATGCAAAACCACCAATTTATGATCAAATTGCTGTTCAACCAATGAGAGATGAACTTACTTTTGTTGGATTTGAAGAAATGTTGTCTCCAGAAGATGTTGAGAAAAATCTTTCTGTGCAAGATGATGAAACTAAATTGGTATTTATAAATTCTGTCTGTGGATGTTCTGCAGGTAGCGCGCGTCCCGGTGTTGCACTTGCATTACAGCATAACAAAATTCCACACAAATTATATACTTCGTTTGCTGGAAATGATAGAGATTCAGTTGATTTAATTAGAGAAAAATATCTCGCTAATTATAGTGCTACTTCTCCTGCAATAGCAATTGTTAAAAATAAAGAAACTATTTTCTATATGGGAAGGCCTGATATTATTGGTAAATCTCCAGAAGAAATTGCAGAAATTTTAATTGCAGTTTTTGATTCAGTTGATGGTGTTGCAGGTCCTTCCGTTAATTCTGAAAGATATAATCAATTAGTTCATGCAATTTCATGTGGTTCTAAAATTCCATTACATAGTAATTAAATATAATGAAGTTTAGTACTCAAGAAGAATATGGTTTAAGATGTTTAATTCGTATAGCTCGCTTTCACGAAATGGGAAAAGCGTTAACTATTCCCGAAATAAGTAGGGGAGAAGGAATTACGGAACACACAACTGCGAAAATCCTCCGAGCATTGCGTCTTGGAGGATTTATTGAAAGTGCACGTGGGCATCTTGGCGGTTATACTCTTGCTAGATCACCTCAAGAAATTCTAATTGGGGATGTACTAATAGAACTTGGTGGTAAACTTTATGATGATAATTTTTGCACTTCACATTCTAAAGGGGATTTATTGTGTTCAGTAACATCTGATTGCACGGTACGTTCCCTTTGGATTCTTATACAAAAATCTGTTGATAGTATTATTGGGGAAATGAATTTAAGCGAATTGATAGGAAACAAAAAAACTATTTCAGTTTAAATTAAATAGCTATTATTTGTTTTTAATAAATAGTTTTATTACTCCAATTATTTCCTTTAATTCTTTGTTTGTCGGAAAATCAGTTATTGCCCTTTTTAAAAATTTGATTGAAATTTTAGGGTCACAATAAAGCCAAATAATTCCATTATAAATATTTAAATCAGGAGTAATAGTATCATTTGGTGATGGTTGAAGTTCTTTTATTATTTCTGAGCATGGGCAATCATCAAATATTGAATCAGCATTTACAATAAAGCTAATATCTTCTTTAACTAGTGAAGTGAAAAGTTCTAGACCTGTCATTAATCTGCCTGTTTGAATATATCCAATAATAAGTTTTCTACGAACACTCTTATTTCCAGGATCATTTAAATAAACTGGTTCAAGTTCTTTTACAGCTTCCAGATACTTACGTGCCATAAAATATTGATTACCTAACATTTCACTCATTGTTTTTCTTTTTTTATACTTTTAAAAAAGAGAGCGGAAAAATATCCGCTCTCAACTAATAAATAAATTACTTAACTAATTCGTAATCCTTAATATCTGTTTCTGGAACAAACTTAGCTGTAGGCATCATATCATAAGCCATTGCATTAACACCATAAAGAACTGTTTTTGCATCATAACCAAGTACTTTTAAATAGGCAGCCATATGAGCTGATGTTGTTCCTGTGTAACAATAAACTGCAATTTTTTTGTCAGTAGGAAGAGTTTTCAAATAAGTTCCCAACAATAGATCAGATGAAATACCAGCAGCTGCTGAGGCAGGAGTATATTGCATTGCGCCATCAATATGTCCCAAGTTATAATGATCCGCTTTCCAATAGTTTACAATATAATAACTACTAAGTGAAGCATAAACATCATCGCTAGTTATTTTAACATCATCAAAGGCACCTGCTGCAAGCATTGCATCAATTCTAGCTCTTAAAATTTCAGCACCAGTTTTTTTCCCAGTATTAAGTTTTGGTAAATTTCCAGCGGCAGCTTTAGGAGTATTTGTGGTAACAAATTGTGATGCTCTTTTGTTTTCTATAGCATCCTTCCAAACGCTAGCAGTTGCATCATTCCAACTGCACATTCCCCATTTTAAATCTTTAACATTTGAATAACCTAAAAGTCTTAATAAAGTAGTTGCATATCCTGCGCCTTGACCAGAATAACATGCAATAGCAACAACTGTTTTGGATGATAAGTTGTTAGCTTCGTAATGAGTAACTATATCTTTCAACAAAACGTTAACAGAACCAGCAATGTGACCGTTTGCATAATCTGCTGCACTTCTAATATCAATAACGTATTGGTTAGCACCAGTATTAATGTTTGTCCATACATCAAATGCAGATATCGTTGCGGGTGCAGCTGTATTAATAAAACCACCATCAGTACCTTCTAAATATTCCACTAAAACTTTAGATTCATCAACAGCAACAGGTGTATCGGTTGAGTTGTCAGAACATCCAGTATAAAAGAATAATAGTGAGAAAACTAGCATTAAATAATAAAGTTTACGTAAGTTCATTTTGTTTCTCCTTTTGTTATAAATAATTAGTTGTTATAATGTTGTGAAAAATGTTTATTATAATCTCAAGTCATTTCGAAAAAGCGAAATAATCTGAAGCAATCCTTAACAGATTGCTTCACCAAAAAACAGGTTCGCAATGACAGCTATACTTAAATTCTATTTTGCATCCCACCAAACCGGAAGCTTTCCGTCAACAACAATATTTTTGTTGGCATTTATTTCCCAGTCATTTAAGCTAGGTTGAATTTTATCATCATAATTATTATTGAATAAATAGAATTCTCTATTTCTAAATGTTCCATCATTTTGCTTAACAATATGACAAGCTTGCGCGCATGCTGGATGTGAAATTGCGTCATCAGCAGTTGCAACAACAGTTGTATCAGTTCTAGCAGTCCATCTCAAAATATTATGTGGAGTTGTATATTTATAAGTTGGGAAAACATCAAAGTTATTTAACATAACACCATAATTATCCCAAGTATCTGGCGCAGAAAGTGATTGGCGCACAGTTGCCAATTTATAATTATCTCTACCATTAAAATCTGCACTAAAAGGTGCAGTTTTTAGTGGATTAATGGCAATTTTGAACTTTTGATGAGACTCAATTCTGGCACCACCATGCTCTCCACTCTTTGAAACATGGCAACTACCACAATTGTTGTAATCTTGTGAGTGACATGTTTGGCAGTTAAAATCATCCATGTGAGTTTTATGGTAACTATTTTTATTAGCTATATCAGTATGGCAATTTATACATTTAGGTAATTGAGGCATTGCATAACGTGTTTTGTGGGTTTTTCCATCACCATGAATTTCGTTTTGAGAATGGCAATTCATGCAAGTGTAACCAAGTTTGGTTAAGTGTACATCTGGTTTTGTTCCAGTAGCAACGCCTAAATAAGCATGTCCACCACGACTAACATGGCATCCAACGCAAGTTTGAACCATGTCGGGAGTTTTAATAAATGAGTGACCTTTTTCTAAACCACCACCCATAATTTTTGGTCTAATTATATGACACTCGCCACAAGTAGCATGGCATGTGAAACAGTTGTTTTGATATCCTTCTTTCATTTCTTCTGGACATTTTGGAAAATCTGCAGGTTCTGTTCCAAATCCACCTCTATTAATAAGAGACATTTTTTGTCCCCATCCTTGTTCATGAAGGCTATTTTTTGTTCCAGCAACAATACTTGGATGACAAGATGCACATTTTTCATCTGCAATATGTGATGGTTCTTTCGTAAAATTTCCAGAGTGAGCAACTGCTTTGTCGGCAGTTCCATCAACACCATTATGGCAGGTTACACAACCAAGCTTACCATGAATATCACTTTTAAAATCTGCATAACCTTCACCACCTAAATAAACTCTATCATATGGTTGAAAAAATGGTGGAGCTCCACCGCAACCACCAGTATCTCCAGGTGGATCTTCTGGAGTATGAACTGCTTTTAAATGCTCATAATTTGTATGACATCCTTCGCAAGAGTTTACTTTTGCTAAAACTTCATCATCTGTAGGCGTGTCTGTTATTTTTTTATCTGTGCACCCAATTGTAAATAATAAAGAAAGGGTAAATAGTAAAATTAGGTTTAATAAAATCTTATTCATTGTTAATCCATATTAATTTAATTGATTAACAACATAAGGCAAGTAAGATGCCAATTTGATTTAAGTGTCTAAAAGCAGTTTAAGAGTTTGAGGAATGAAACAATTTGTTTAATGTTCTGCAACATTCTTGAGCCCAAGTTTATTACAAATACTATAAAGGAGTATAATTATAGTAATATCTTGTTATTATACTGTAATTAATGCATAAATTAGATATTTAGCTGGATACTATTTAATAAATATTGATGTTTCAAATGAAACACAAAATGCAACGTTGAAACACATTGTTTACGATATAGATTAAAAGGATGTAATTACTTAGTAAAAAAACACAAATTTGAAATTCGAGAAAAACTATTTAGAAATATCTAAATCGTATTTTTTCAATTTTCGCCAAAGAGTTGTTCTTCCAATATTTAACTCTTTTGCTACTAAAGATCTGTTCCACTGATGTTTATCCAAAAGCGCAATTAGTCTTGTTGCTTCAGTTCCATTTTCGGCAAAAGAATGCTTTTCTCTTAATCCAAACTCAGTTCCTTTAAAATTACGTATTGTTTCTGGAAATTTGGAAGCTTCAATTACATTTGAGTTGTTTGTACGGACAAAAGCATATTCAATTATATTTTCCAATTCACGAATATTTCCTGGCCACTTATATCTTAGCAAAATATCCAAAGCGCCATCATCAATTTCTTTTATTTCTTTTTTGTAAAGACAGTTAAATTTATTCAAAAAATGGGCAACTAATGGAACAATATCATCCATTCTTTCGCGAAGCGGAGGCACATTAATAGGAATTACACTTAATCGATAATATAAATCCTCTCGTAACAATCCAGTTTTTAGTGCTTCTTGAATGTTTATGTTGGTTGCAGCAATAACTCTAACATCAACACTGCGAGTTATCGATTCGCCAACTCGTTCAAAAGTGCCTTCCTGAAGTACTCGCAAAAGTTGCAATTGCATTTGTGGAGGCATTTCGGCAACTTCATCCAAGAAGATTGTTCCAGAATCTGCAAGTTCAAATCTACCTGGTCTATCTTTAATTGCATCAGTAAACGCGCCTTTTACATGTCCAAAAAGTTCACTTGCTAATAAATTTTCTGGAAAAACCGAACAATTAATTTTTATAAAAGGCTCATTTTTTCTGTTATTTGTTGCTTGAATTGCTTTCGCAATCATTTCTTTTCCAGTTCCACTTTCGCCGTGGATAAAAACTGGAGCTTTTGATTCGGATAATTCGCGTATTAATTCAAAAATATCAAGCATTTGCTTGCTATGTCCAATTACTCCATGAAAATTAGTTTCATCGGATAAACATTTTTTTAAGCCAGCTAATTCTGAAATATCTCTAAATGATATAATTCCACCATTTGGTTCACGATTTTCGTTGTATAAAACGGCAGAATTTAGCTTAATTGGTTTGCTCGTTCCAGAATTTGTGTGAATAAACGATTCAAAATCATAAATAGTTTTTTCGGATTTTAATGCCAAAGCAATAGGACAATCGGTAAAGCAGAGTTTAGATCTAAATACATGTTTGCAAAATTGACCAATAACTTTATCTCTTTCATAACCAGTAATTCTCTCGGCAGCAGCATTAAAAAAATTGATTCTAAAATCTTTATCAACTGTAAAAACACCTTCACCAATCGATTCGAGAATATGGTCTTTTAAATTATCATCTATTTGCATTTGGTTTATTTCTTTTTTTAATTCAAGGAATAATAATCGCTAAAAATATAAATAAAAGATGCTAAATGAAATGAAAATTTAGGAATATATACACATTTCCCAAAACAAATTGTTGTGAGCTAAATCATTGTTCTTATTTATTGAATTGAAAATCTTAAATAATATATGTAGTATTATTATCACGATTAAAATTTTTAACTAATTAGGTCAAAATGAGTAGAAGAGTTCATCAAATTGTAGTATTTTTAGCAATTTTATCTATTGTTGTAATATTTTTGGCTTTACTATATTTTGGTAGCGAATATTATATGCTTCCGTTAAGTGAAAAATTTTATCACGTAAATCATAAAATATTAAAATCGAGTGGTTTAATTGGGCATGGCTTAGGAATAATTGGATCAATCCTTTTAACAATTGGCGTTGTTGTTTATATTATTCGTAAACGTGTTAAACGATTTTATAAATTGGGCAAATTAAAATATTGGTTGGAATTTCACATATATTTAGCAACTTTAGGACCAGTTTTAATATTATTTCATACTGCATTTCGTTTTGGCGGAATTGTTTCTGTCAGTTTTTGGAGTATGGTTGCAGTGCTTGCAAGTGGCATAATTGGTAGATATCTTTATCAACTAATTCCTCATAGTATTGAAGGAAATGAGCTTTCGAAAGCTGATATTTCAAAGTTAGATTTTGATTTAAGAATTACGCTACAAGATAAATACAAAGTTGATGCCGAAATTATAAACAAATTAGAATCAGATTCTGATTCAACTAAAAAAGTTAAAATTTCGGGAATAATTTCATTTATAATTAAAGATTCATTAAAAAATAGAAAGCAATTAGACTATATAAAGCAGAGTTTGCATAATAAAAATATTTCCGCAAAAGAAATAAAAGAGATTTTAAGTTTAAGTAAAGCCAAATTAGTTTTAGCACGAAAAATTATTTTGCTAAAAACAACCCAAAGACTTTTTGGATATTGGCACGTAGCTCATTTTCCTTTTGCTGTAATAATGTTTGTTATTATGATAGTTCATATAGTTGTTGCGTTCACTTTTGGTTATAAATGGATATTTTAAATTTATGGAAGTATTGATAGAAAATCTTTTCACCTACTTTTTTGTTGCTGTGCTTTTCTTTCTTGTCCTTTTTTATTACTTAAAAAAGCAAAAAAGAGATTCGGAAATAGTTGATGAAAAGATAAAAAAGGCAAAAGAACTTGGAATTTATGAACCAGTTAGTTTGCATCCAGTTGTGGATGTTAATTCGTGCATCCAAAGTGGAGCTTGCATTACCGCCTGCCCAGAAAAAGATATACTTGGAATTAGAAATGGAAAAGCCGTTACAATAAATGCTTCTCGCTGCGTTGGGCATAGTGCATGTTTTAGCGCTTGTCCTGTTGGAGCAATTTCATTGCATATTGGAACCGAAAAACGTGGCGTTGATTTGCCACACGTTACTCCCGATTTTGAATCAAACGTTGAAGGAATTTATATTGCGGGTGAAATGGGTGGAATGGGTTTGATTAAAAATGCTGTTGAACAGGGAAAGCAAGCTGTTAATAATTTAACAAAACACATTAAAAATAATGTTGAAACTGATTTTGATTTAATAATTGTTGGAAGTGGTCCTGCAGGAATTTCTGCTTCGTTACAAGCAAAAAAAAATGGTCTTAAATTTTTAACTCTTGAACAAGATTCACTTGGAGGAACTGTTTACTCATTTCCAAGAGCTAAAATTGTTATGACTTCACCAATGGATTTGCCTTTGTTTGGAAAGTTAAAACTGGTAGAAACTTCCAAAACAGAATTATTGGAAATTTGGGAAAAGGTTCTAAATACCAACAAAATTGAAATTAATTTGGGCGAAAAAGTTGATGAAATTACAAAAAACAATGGTATTTTTAATGTGGTTTCATCTAAAAGTAGTTACTCAACAAAAAAAGTACTTTTAGCAATTGGAAGAAGAGGAACGCCGCGCAAACTCGAAATTCCTGGTGAACAAAAAGAAAAAGTTGCATACAGATTATTGGAACCAGAGTTAATACAAAACAAAAAAGTCGTTGTTGTTGGTGGTGGAGATTCGGCGATTGAATCTGCTATTTTGCTCGCTCACGAAGGTAATGAAGTGACTTTATCATATAGAAAAGATAGTTTTTCAAGATTAAAACCTCAAAATTTTGAAAATATAACTAAAGCAAAAGAGAATAATTCGGTAAAAGCAATCCTTAATTCAAATTTAATTGAAATAATGGATGATTCTGTAAAGATTGAAATAGATGGAAATCCAGAAATTATCGAAAATGATTTGGTTTATATTTTTGCTGGTGGTGAGTTGCCAACTCAATTTTTAAATAAAGTGGGAATTAAAATAACAACTAAATATGGCGAAGCAATTTTAAAAAACTAATAGTCTATGAAAAATTTATTTGCTAAAATATTATTCATCGTTTTCATTTCACAATTTGTATATGGGCAAATTTCACCAGGTGATTTATCAAATGCTCATAAAGATTTGGAAGGAATGAGTAATTGTACAAAATGTCACGCATTGGGCGAAAAAGTTGAAAATAATAAATGTTTAGATTGCCATAAAGAAATAAAAGCAACTTTAGTTGCAGCGTCTGGTTTTCATGGTTCTACCGATGTAAAAAATAAAGAATGTATTGAGTGCCATAGCGATCATTTTGGACGCAATTTTAAAATGATAAAATTTGATAAGGATAAGTTTAACCATTCTAAAACAAAATTTGAACTCACAGGAAAGCACAAAGTTATTAAATGTGAAGAATGTCATACCGCTAAATTTATAAAAGTTAAAAAATTAAAAGAGAAATCAAACACATTCCTTGGTTTGGAAAAAAATTGTGAAAGCTGCCATACCGATTTTCATCAAGGAACTCTTTTATCAAAAATATGTACTGATTGCCACAATACTGAAAAATGGAGACCAGCTCCAAAGTTTTTACATGATAAAAGTAAGTTCAAATTACTTGGCTCGCATAAAAAAGTTGATTGCGAAAAATGTCATATAAAAGAAGAGAAAGAAGGTAAAGAATTCCAAAAATTTACTGGACTTAAATTTAAACAGTGCTTTGATTGCCACAAAGATATTCACAATGGCAAATTTGGTACTAATTGTGAAGAATGCCATTCTGTTGAATCATTTAAGAATGTGAAAAATATTAAGTCTTTTGATCATACTAAAACAAATTTTATGTTAGTTGGAAGGCATCAAAATGTTACATGCAATAAATGTCATACAAAAGGTATAACCGCAAAGCTTAAATACCAAAAGTGCAGCGATTGCCATTTGGACTTTCATAATGGAGATTTTCTAAAAGAAGGTAAAACAAAGGATTGTTCCACTTGTCATAATGAAAATGGATTTACTCCGTCACTTTTTACAATTGATAATCACGAGAAAGCAGAGTTTAAGTTAACTGGAGGGCATTTTGCAATTCCATGTAATGCTTGTCATTTAGTTAATTCTAAATGGAAATTTAAGTTCCAAGATACAAAATGTGAAGTTTGTCATGAAAATATCCACAAGACTTCTTTAAATTTTACCAGAGGTATTGTTAAAGAATGTGAATCTTGTCATATAACTGAAAAATGGAATGAAATAAAATTTGACCATGAAAAGACAAAATTTTCATTAGTTGGAAAACACGTTAAAGTTAAATGTTCTAATTGTCATTTTACAGATAAAAAATTAAAACATGAGTTTATTACAGTTTCACAAAATTGTGAAAGTTGTCACACAGATAAACATGCTGGACAATTTGTTTCTAAATATAAAAACGATTGCTCAAAATGTCATACTCCCGAATCTTGGAAAGTTGAAAATTTTGACCATTCCACAACACGTTTTGTGCTTGATGGTGCACATCAAAAAGTAAAATGCTCACAATGTCATAAGCCTATTGAGAAAGAAGGTAATAAACTAATACAATATAAATTCGAAGATATTACATGCAAAAGCTGCCATACATAGTAATTCTATTTTTCATTTTAATTAATGGCATCGTATTTTCACAAACCTCGCCACACGGAGATGGTTTCAAAATAGAATGCAAAGTCTGTCATACAACTGAAAACTGGAAAATTAAGGACTCAAAATTTGACCACAGTACAACGGATTTTGAATTAGTTGGGCAACATCAAGATGTTAGCTGCAAATCATGCCATGCATCACTTAAATTTACAGAAACTAAACAAAATTGTGAAAATTGTCATATAGATATTCATCAAAATAGTGTTGGCAATGATTGTGAAAGGTGCCACAATAATTCGAGTTGGTTAGTTTCGGATGTTGAAAATATTCATAGAATGAGTCGATTTCCTTTGCTTGGCTCACATAAATCTGCTGATTGCAATGAATGTCATATTTCAAATACCTTATTGGATTTCAAACCACTTGGTATAACTTGTTACGATTGCCATATTTCAAATTATCAAAATGCAGCAAAACCAAATCATATTTTGAGCAATTATTCAACTTCTTGCGAAGAATGCCACAGCATAAATGCCATTTCGTTTTCTGGTGCGGGAATTGTGCACGATTTTTTCCCATTAGCTGGCGGTCATTCTATTTCGGATTGTTATAGTTGTCACCAACAAGATAAATTTGAAGGACTATCTCCAGAATGTAGTTCTTGTCACATAGAAACTTATAATAATACGACTAATCCTTCACATATTTCTTTAGGATTTTCAACCGACTGTCAAGAGTGCCATTCCATCAATGGTTGGCAACCAGCATCTTTTGATCATGATGCAAAATTTTTCCCAATTTATTCGGGTGAGCACAAAAGTGAGTGGGATGATTGTTCCGATTGTCATACAAATAGTAGTAATTATGCAGCTTTTTCTTGTGTTAATTGTCACGAGCATAATTTATCAGAAACAAACGGTGATCATAAAGGCGTAAATGGATATGTTTACGAAAGCAATGCTTGTTTTTCTTGTCATCCAACTGGAAGGGAAGACGGCAGTTTTAGTCATACTCAAACTTTTCCACTAATTGGCTCTCATTCCAATGTTACTTGTAGTGAATGTCACGAAACATCTTTTACAAATACTTCAACTGATTGTAACTCGTGTCATACAACCGATTATGAAAATGCGATAAATCCAAATCATAAAACATCTGGAATTTCACAACAATGCGAACAGTGCCATAATTCAACAACTTGGGTTCCATCAACATTTAGTCACACCACCACTGGATTTGAATTAGTTGGAAGTCATGTAACAGCCACATGTTCAGATTGTCATTCAGTAAATACAAGTAATGCGGTTTCGGATTGTAATTCATGTCATACAACCGATTATGAAAATGCGATAAATCCAAATCATAAAACATCTGGAATTTCTCAACAATGCGAACAATGTCATAATTCAACAACTTGGGTTCCAGCTACATTTAGTCATACAACGACTGGATTTGAATTGGTTGGAAGTCATTTAACTGCCACATGTTCGGATTGTCATTCAATCAATACCAGCAATGCGGTTTCGGATTGTAATTCTTGTCATATAATGGATTATAATAACTCTATAAATCCAAATCATAAAGGATCTGGAATTTCCCAACAATGTGAACAGTGTCATAATTCAACAACTTGGGTTCCGTCAACGTTTAGTCACACAACAACAGGATTTGAGTTGGTTGGAAGTCACTTAACCGCAACGTGTTCGGATTGCCATTCAGTAAATACAAGTAACGCAGTTTCTGAATGCTTTTCATGTCACGAAAGCAATTTTAATACAGCAGCAAATCATGTATCACAAAATTATCCAAAAACTTGTGAAATGTGCCATAATTCTATTGCTTGGGAAGAAACAGATTTCAACCATAATTTGACAAATTTTCCATTAATAGGTTCACATATTATAGTGGAGTGCAGCACATGTCATACGGCGGGTTATGTTGGCACAAGTTCGGAATGCGCAAGCTGCCACCAAACAGATTTTGAAAATGCAATAAGCCCGAATCATAAAACATCTGGAATTTCACAACAATGTGAACAATGCCATAATTCAACAACTTGGGTTCCGTCAACATTTAATCATATAACAACTGGCTTTGAATTAGTTGGAAGTCACTTAACAGCCACATGTTCGGATTGTCATTCACTAAATACAAGTAATGCAGTTTCGGATTGTAATTCATGTCATACAACCGATTATGAAAATGCAATAAATCCAAATCATAAAACAGCTGGAATTTCACAACAATGTGAGCAGTGCCATAACACAACAATTTGGGTCCCGTCTACCTTTAATCATATAACAACTGGATTTGAGCTGGTTGGAAGTCACTTAACAGCCACATGTTCGGATTGCCATTCAATAAATACTGGTAATGCAGTTACAGATTGTAACTCATGTCATACAACGGATTATGAAAATTCGGTAAATCCAAATCATAAAACATCTGGAATTTCACAACAATGTGAACAATGCCACAATTCAACAACTTGGGTTCCTTCAACATTTAATCATATAACAACTGGCTTTGAATTAGTTGGAAGTCACTTAACCGCCACTTGTTCGGATTGTCATTCAGTAAATACCAGCAATGCAGTTTCCGAGTGTTTTTCATGCCACGAAAGCAATTTTAATACAGCAGCAAACCATGTATCCCAAAATTATCCAAAAGAATGTGAAATGTGTCATAATTCTAACGCATGGCAAGAAACTACTTTTGACCATAATTCAACAAGCTTTCCGTTAACGGGTTCGCATATTAGCACAGATTGTAATATCTGTCATACAACAGGTTATATTGGTACAAGTTCAGAATGTTCAAGCTGTCACCAAACAAATTTTGATAATTCTATAAATCCAAATCATAAAGCTGTTGGAATATCGTTGCTTTGCGTTCAATGCCATAACACAACAGCTTGGGCTCCATCAACGTTTAATCACACAACAACTGGCTTTGAATTAGTTGGAAGTCATGTAACAGCCACTTGTTCGGATTGTCATTCAGTAAATACAAGTAATGCGGTTTCGGATTGTAATTCATGTCATACAACCGATTATGAAAATGCGATAAATCCAAATCATAAAACATCTGGAATTTCGCAACAATGTGAACAATGTCATAATTCAACAACTTGGGTTCCATCAACGTTTAGTCACACCACCACTGGGTTTGAGTTGGTTGGAAGTCACGTAACCGCAACGTGTTCGGATTGTCATTCAATCAATACCAGCAATGCGGTTTCGGATTGTAACTCATGTCATACAACTGATTATAATAATTCAATAAACCCAAATCATAAAACATCTGGGATTTCGCAACAATGTGAACAATGTCATAATTCAACAACTTGGGTTCCATCAACGTTTAGTCACACCACCACTGGGTTTGAGTTGGTTGGAAGTCATGTAACCGCCACTTGTTCGGATTGTCATTCAGTAAATACAAGTAACGCTGTTTCGGAGTGTTTTTCATGTCATGAAAGCAATTTTAATACAGCAGCAAATCATGTATCACAAAATTATCCAAAAACTTGTGAAATGTGTCATAATTCCAATACATGGCAAGAAACTACTTTTGACCATAATTCAACAAGCTTTCCATTAACAGGTTCACATATAAATGTTGAATGCGGCACATGTCATACGGCAGGTTATGTTGGCACAAGTTCAGAATGTTCAAGCTGCCACCAAACAAATTTTGATAATTCGATAAATCCAAATCATAAAACAGTTGGAATATCGTTACTTTGTGTTCAATGCCATAATTCAACAGCTTGGGTTCCATCAACATTTAGTCACACAACAACTGGATTTGAGTTGGTTGGAAGTCATGCAACTGTACCTTGCTCAGATTGCCATTCAGTAAATACAAGTAACGCCGTTCCAGCGTGTTTTTCATGTCACGAAAGCAATTTTAATACAGCAGCAAATCATGTATCACAAAATTATCCAAAAACTTGTGAAATGTGTCATAATTCCAATACATGGCAAGAAACTACTTTTGACCATAGTTCAACAAGCTTTCCATTAACTGGTTCTCATATTAATGTTGAATGCGGCACATGTCATACAGCAGGTTATGTTGGCACAAGTTCAGAATGCGCAAGCTGTCACCAAACAAATTTTGATAATTCTATAAATCCAAATCATAAAACAGTTGGAATATCATTACTTTGTGTTCAATGCCACAACACAACAGCTTGGGTTCCATCAACATTTAGTCACACCACCACTGGATTTGAATTAGTTGGAAGTCATGCAACTGTGCCTTGTTCAGATTGTCATTCGGTAAGTACCAGCAATGCAGTTCCAGCGTGTTTTTCATGTCACGAAAATGCTTATAATACAGCAGCAAATCATGTATCACAAAATTATCCAAAAGAATGTGAAATGTGTCATAATTCCAACACATGGTTGGAAACTACTTTTGACCATAATGCAACTGATTTTCCATTGACTGGCTCACATACAAATTTGGATTGTAGTAGTTGTCATGCTTCTGGTTTTGTTGGAACAAAACCAGAATGTTCAAGTTGTCACCAAACAGATTTCGATAATTCAATAAATCCATCTCATCAAACTTTGGGTTTATCTACAAATTGTGAAACTTGTCATACAACAAACGCAAATTGGGAACCAGCAACTTTTTCAGTTCATAATAATTATTATGCTCTTTTAGGAGCTCATGCAACAATTGCCAACAATTGTGCTGATTGCCACAATGGAAATTATACCACTACTCCAAATCAATGTTTTGGATGTCACGAAAGTGAATATAATTCAACAACTAACCCAGCACATTTAAGCGCTCAATTTTCAACTGATTGTGAAGCATGTCATACACAAAGTGCTTGGACGCCATCAACATTTGACCATGATTCGCAATATTTCCCAATATATTCAGGAGAACATCGTAACGAATGGAACCAATGTTCAGAATGCCACACTACAGCAAATAATTATTCCTTGTTCTCTTGTATTGATTGTCACGAACACAATAATAAAACTGAAGTTGATTCAGATCATAGAGGAGTAAATAATTACCAATATGTTTCAACTGCATGTTACGATTGTCATCCAAAAGGCACAGAAGACGGTTTAAAACCAATATTAAAATCAAAAATACTGAAATGATGAAACATAAATTAGTTTGCATATCGCTTTTTTTATTACTTTCTTTCCAAGCAATTTTACTTGCGCAAGAAACTAAAATAATTATAGAAGGTGAGATTACTTATCTTTCATCAAAAAATGTATATGTAAAATTTAACAGTACAGAAGGGTTAGCAATTGGGGATACACTATTTTCAAAGATTAATGGAATTAAAGTACCAACAATTTTAGTTGAACATATTTCATCAACTTCGTGTGCTGGAAGCAAAATTGTTGAAACTACTTTTAATGTTGGTGATAAGGTTTATGCAAAAACTCTAAACGTTGTTCAAAAAGATACTGAAGTTGTTGAAAATATTGAAGTAATTGACACTTCAAAAAATGCAATCAAAGAAGTTGACAAAAAAACCAAGAAGAAAAATATTGATGGCGATATTTATGGTCGGTTAGGAATTTCTTCGTATTCCAATATTTCCAATATTTCTTCTTCCGATTTTGTAAGATGGCGTTATACTTTTTCGGCAAAATCAGATAATTTCTATTCGTCCAATTTTTCGTTCAATAGCTATATTTCGTTTAACTATCGTTCAACCGATTGGAGTTACATTAAAAATAATATTGGAGAGGCATTAAAAATATATTCATTATCCATAAAATATGCTTTTAATGAAAATCTTAGTTTAATGGTCGGACGCGATATAAACAGAAATACTTCCAATATTGGAGCAATTGATGGCATTCAGTTGACACAAAAGTTAAGTAATTTTGATTTTGGTATAGTTGCTGGTTCACGACCAGATTATTCGAATTATGGATTTAATTATAAATTGTTCGAATATGGTGGATTTATAAGTCATTCCGATGTTGTTGGCTTTGGAATAATGCAAAACTCATTGGCGGTATTTCAACAAACAAATGATTTCAAAACCGATAGACGATTTCTGTATTTCCAACATAGCAATAATATTGTTAAAGAAATAAGTACTTTTTTCTCAAGTGAAGTTGATTTGTATAAAAAGGAGCTAGGAATTAGTTCGTCAACATTTAGTTTAACTGGGCTATATTTTTCATTAAGATATCGTCCATCAAGAATTATAAACTTAATCGCATCTTACGACGCAAGAAAAAATGTAATTTACTACGAAACATTCCAAACTTATGCTGATAGTATTTATGAAAACGCAACTCGGCAAGGAGTTAGGTTTGGTGTTAATATTCGTCCATTTAGCAATTTGTATTTTAGTGCTAATTACGGATATCGATTTCAAGTTAATGATTTAAGGAAAACTCAAAATATTTCTGCAAATGCCACTTATTCAAACATTCCATTTGTTTATGGCTCGCTTGGAATTTCATGGAATAATTTAACTACTTCTTATCTTGATGGAAACATTTACGGAATAAATTATTCTCGTGATTTATTTGAAAACCTACTTTATAGTAGTATAAGTTATCGAATTATCAATTATAACTTTATAAACGGAACTCCAACCTTGCAGCAGCAAATAGTTGGAGTTGATTTAAGTTTAAGAATAATGAAACAATTATCAATTTCATTCAACTATGAAGGAACATTTGATGAAGCCTCAAGTTATTCAAGAATCTTTTTTAATATAACTAAAAGATTTTAAAACTAAGGTCCATTTCCTTCGTGGCAATCTGCACAAAGAGCATCTTCCCAATCCTCTTTGGTAACGTCATTTCCAGGGTGTATAAATTCTAATCCATCACCAATAGAAGTTTTCACCATATTTTCTGGGGAACCTTGAGCATTTATCAAGTGGCAAAGGTTACAATCTTTGGAAATAATTTCACCAGTTTCAGCAACATGGTTTCCATCATGACATCTAAAACAACCATTTGATTTTATATGTCCAATATTTATAGGATATTTGTCCCACCTGACTTGCATTTCAGGAAATATATTTTGAGAAAATGCTTTTTGTAATGCGGTTATAGATGATTCTAAAATAGTTGCTTTTTGTTCTATAATTTCTGGGTAATTCTCTTCGTAATACTCTGTGATTTTTTGTTTAATTTCACGCATTGCAATGCTTGTAGAATCATATTCGGCTGCACAAATTTCAATAGCAACCGATTTAATATTTGGTAAATCTTTTGAAACTAATCCAGCAGTAATTGCATTATTAATGAAAAATTCTGGAGCTCTATAATTATGCGATGGTCTGTTATGACAGTCAATACAATCCACTTCTCTAAGTTCAAAATTATTTAAATCGCTAGCTTCAATTTTATTCTCCTGTAATTCGAAAATAATTTCTTTTCCAGATGCTTTATTTATATACTTAACCCATGGAATATCTTGTCTTTTATCATCAGTAGAAATATATTCGATGCTTACATTTGGATTTATATGCCAATGAATTCCTTCTTCTAATCCTAAAGCACTAAATTTAGCACCAACTTTCATTTCAAGATTTATATCCCACTCGCTATTTTCTTCATCGCGTAAATAATGCCTTTCCATTCTAATTGAGCGAGAATAAAATTTCTCAGGCCAATGGCATTTTTCGCAAATATCACGAGCTGGTCTTAAGTTATGTATTGGAGTAGAAATAGGTTTTGGAACATCGTCTATAATGGTTTTATAAACTTGTCGCAAACCAGAAAGCTTTGAACGCATGTACCAATCAGCACCTTCGCCAACATGGCATTCGGCACATTTTACTCTTGCGTGAGGTGAGTTTTGATAAGCAGTATATTCTGGAATCATAATATTGTGACATGTTGTTCCACAAAATTCAACAGATTCGCTGTAATGAAATGCTTGATAACTTCCAAGAGCCGAAAGGAAAAGAAACAAAACAGTGCCTACAACAAAAATAAAAGCCGCATTTCGGTGTTTTGCATTATTTAAGTCAATAAATGGAAGTGGTTTTTCTTTGGAGTTTTCACTTCCTAATTTTTTTCTTTTTCGCCACATTCCAATTGGAATTAGAATTAATCCACTTATCAAAAATCCAGGCAAAATTATATAAATAATTAATCCTAAATAAGAACCGCCTTGATTAAATATAGTTGATAGGGCAAAGAGAAAGACCATCATAAAAAGGGTTATAATTGCAATTGTAGCGCCAATTATTGAAGTCCAGTTTTTTGTTGAATCTGGAAGGCTAAATCTCATATTTTACACCGTAAATTGTTTTTTTTTGATATTTATAAAGATAAAGAAATATTGTGCTGAAAATACTCTAAAAATGAATTATGAAAAATTTTTAATATTTAATTAGGACACAAAAAACCACTTAAAACTAAATATTAGTTTTCTTCAATTCCGAATATTTTTTAAGAATAGCATTTGACCCAACTCCTAAACTAATAATAGTTCTCATAGATTGGTCTAAAGGATAATCTATTTTAGTTAAGTATTCTGCCTTAATGTGGTATACAAATCCCGCTGTTGGTGCAGGTCCCGAAGGAACAAAAACTGTGTACATTCCATTTTCATGTATATCTGTAATAAAAGCAGTTACCAAATTTCCACTCCCAAATAAATCAACAAGAGCAACGCCTCTAAACAAACTCTTTTTTGTACCAAAAAGTTGAATAATTGTCTCTTTAATAATTTTATAGAAAGGAATTCGTTTAAGAAAATTGTCTTCAAAATATTTATGAGAAAATATTCCTAGTTTGGTTTTTACAAATAAACCAATTGCAAAACTGATTGCTAAAAGAATTACAACAGAAATTGAAGCAGAAAAAAGATAGTTTAGTTTTGCAGTTCGGATTATTATGAAAGTAATAGGTTCAATTGCATCTAGTAAAAAGTTAAACACCCATTTGATAAGAAGTAGAGATACAATTAATGGCATTATTACTAAAAGACCACCAAATAAAGTTGTTTGTAAAAAATATTTGATTTTTATCACTTTAACACCAAATTAATTAATAATTATCATTTCAAAATATATAAAGAAAATAGGAGAGACATAAAGGAAATCAGAGTATGTTTATAATTTGAACACTTATCTTGATAAGTTTAATGAGATTTCAACTAGGCAAATTATTTTAGTGACTTCTATCAAAGTGTTTTTATTTAAGCAGCTAAATTTGATTAGTAAAAAGAACCACCAAGAGGTGGTTCTCATATAAAGAAAAAAGTATAGATATATGGAATTACTTCAAAAGGACCATATTCTTGTTTAAATGAATCTGATGATTAGTCAATTTCATGTGTTCATATTTAGAAGAAATTACTGATTGATAAGTACTCACAATTGAAAAAATTTCAGAGATATTTCCTTTCATTCAAAATTAACAATTGAATATTGCTCCATCATTGCATTGGTAACTATAGTTGGCGCAGTGGGGCCTGTTCCAAAATCGCCAACTTTTGTGTACTTCTTCAATACAAATGGGAGTCCATTAGAAAAAAGAACATCCGTTCCGTCTGTAATTTGAAAATGTAAGTGTGGGACATCAGAGTTTCCTGAATTCCCCAACAACGCGATCGGATCACCTTCCTTAATCACATCGCCGGTATTAACCATAAATGAGTTTGGAACACAATGACAATAAAACGCGTAACGTCCTCCACCAATATCTAAGATCAAATAGTTGCCGCCGTATTCATCAATCGTATTAAGAGGTACATTGTGAGCATCACCGTTATTTTCAGGTCTACCGTCTTTTATAGAAATTACAGTTCCATTAGCAACAGCATAAAGAGTGTCTTTATAATTAAAATAAGACTCATTTACTTTTGGATCTCCATTTAATATATCAGTCATTTCAGAATTCAACTTCAAATTATCGAATGCAAATCGTTCCCCCCGAGCAATTTTTCCATCAATAAAAAACAGCATATAAAAATGATAATCCATCGTTGACTGATTTATGAATGCCCAATTATTTCCTTTTACAGGAGAGGAAATAACCAATGGGCTTTCACTTAAGCGGGGAGAAAAAGAGCCGCCTTCAACAGCAACATCTTTGTTCTGCACGGTATCTCTAAACATAAAACTGTGGGAAACTTTTATCGGCTTTGCTTGCGCTAATGGTATGGGAAGTTGTATTGATAGATAGTAATTTGAGATATTATCATAAGTAACAAAAGGATTTTGCCCCAGGGGATCTTTAAAAATAAACGGCAATTCAGATTGATTAATTGTCAGTAATTCAGTTTTTGAGTTATCATCTAAGACAACTATCTGTTGAAGTTTGAGTCCGTCTTTTTCCCATTCCCATGTTTTTAAAGTGTATGGTATGCGATAATACATTTCAGTTTGAAAAGGGATATCATTGATAACCACTTCAATTTTTTCTACTGGAGTTGGAATCGGCTCAACCGGATTGTCTTTTTTACACCCCGCAAAAATGAAACCGATTATTAAAGCAACGGTAATGATTGTTCTGTTTTTCATTGATCTATCCTTTTAGTTTGTTATTGTATAGAGTTTATTATATAGATAAAAATTAATTTTAAATAATTCGCTATTTCTTAAAATCGAAGAGTCTTGTAATATCCATAGCATGGATTTCCTTTATAAAGCCGCCATGATTTATCTTGAAAATCAAAGATTGAACTGGAAACTGTTTGTGCGTTTTCACTATGTGTGCAAACATAGTTTGGGTAACCATCATGGTTGGAAAGCCAGCTAACCATTTTATCCGGATTTACTTGATCGATCTTATTCTTATACTCTTCCGCATACGCAGATAAAATTTCATAACGGGCATACGTGGTTCCGTCGGGAGATTGAGGTAAATTCAACATAGTTGGGAGAATCAGATGATTTGTATGAACATAAAATCCGTTCAGTTCTTTTGATTCTGAAGCGCCTGTGGTAAACTCAACTGCATGGATCTTGTTTTCTGTAAAAGAACCAACTTGATAGTGTTCGGCATAACCAGAAGGAAGCTTTAATGCGGCAACAGCATCCGTAAGATTTTCCTTATCTAATATTGAACGTGCTAGAAACATCCATGGTGCGCTATCATTTACTTCCAAGGATGATATAAAGTTGCCCGTTTCAACTAATCCAGCTTCATTCATTCCTGGGGGTATCCCAAATATTAATCCTGGATAGTTTAGTCCAATAAATGTGGGCTTCCCCGGAACAGATACTTTAACAACATACATTAAGTCCGCCATCTTTTTGTCAAAATCCTCGTTATGCGCCATTATAGTTCTAGTACTGCTTGAGTATGATATATCAGAACATCCGAAGTGAGGGATCTTTATTGGTATATTTCCTCCGCTTGTTGCATGTCGTATCATTATTTCCATAATAAGATTAAAACACATTACTGTTCTAAAAGGAATTCCTATACCATCAGCCATCCCCTTTAATTCATCGATATATTCCGGGAAGTGTTCAATTGCAGCATTGTAAAAGGGGTTAAAATATTTATCCGGTTCGGAATCTGCCAGACCAACTATAAACTGAATTGTTTCATTTTGCCTTCTGAAATTTTCCTCAAAAATCGGTTTAAAAAACTCACCCGTTTTCTTCCCAACGTCATAATTTGTTCCTGACACCTCCAAATATGGGAACGGCGGCAGTTCTGATTGTTCAACCGGTGCTACCGGATTGTCATCTTTAGAACATCCAAAAGGTAAAGATAAACCTGCAACAGCAAGTGAACTAGTTTTCAAAAAGTCTTTTCGGTTCATTTTTATTCTCCAATAAGTTTCTGATAATTTCAATTCATTTTTTTGGGGAAATCGTTTATTTATTTAAGATCATTTTTATTACGTGTTGAAAAGTGCCACACCTCAATTGCACGAAATAAACTCCTCCGGCTAAACCGGCAGCATCCAATTTTATTTCGTAAGTTCCACTTTCCTGGAATTCATTTATTAAAATTTTAACTTCCTGTCCTAAAACATCAAATAGTTTTAGTGTTACTAAACCATTTTCTGCAAGCTGATACTTTATGTTTGTTGTTGGGTTGAACGGGTTGGGATAATTTTGATAAAGATTAAAATCACTTACAGCTATTGCTTCGTGTTTATCTTCAATATTTACAAGTGTGGCAAGATGATCGACGGCATACTCCAGTTCGTAATCGATATTTTGTAAAAACATTTTATCAATCACTTCATCATTAAGCGGCGGACGAAAATCGGGCATTACACCGCCAATCATATTTTCATCGCTGTCCACCTGTATGTTTTGATTTTCATCTAATGACCTTCCGTGAGGAAACCCTACAGCTAAGGGATTAGGAAAATCCGACAGCCAAATTGCTTGGTCAAAATCAATTATTCCAAAAGAGCCCTGACTGCCGCATAAACTCACGACATTACAATTGGGCAATTTTTGAAGCGCCATCGCTACACCTTCACCTGAACTTATTTGACGCGTGCTGTTCATTACCACAATTGGCTTGTTAAAATGCAGCTCGGTAGGCTCAATAAACCACGAACCCTGCGGATAGTTCGTGTTTATATAAGGTTCACCGGTTTGACTGTTAATATGAGGGAGAAAATCGGGATAAATTTCAAATTGTCCTGAGGTAGGATTATAGAAACTAATATATTCATAAAGTGTTGTGTCTGAATAAAAGAAACCGGATAGTGCCGCAGCAAGAAAGTCTTCACCCCCTTCATTTATTCTCAAATCTAAAACGATGCCCGGCACATTTTCATTTATAAAATAACTTATCGCTTCAGCAAATCCGGAGTAAATTTCGGCTATTGATGAATCACTCCCACCGAGTGAAGTTAATCTTAGATATCCGAAACCGCTTGGCTGCAATTTTTCGTAAGAAACATATGGCAAAGTATCGCGCGAACAATTCAAAGAAGTTTTATTTAAAGTCTCATAATTGTCGTCGACTGCAGAAAGTAAAACTGTTTGTGGAGTTGTACTGCCGCGGTTCAAAAACTTCACTTTTATTGTATCACCAACCGTCGCGCGACCAATAAAACGAAATTGATTTAACTTTTTTCCCTCTGATGTTGCAGGAATCGATTCGGCAAATAGCGTTGAAACAGTATCAAGGACAGAATTGATTTCCTGACCATTTATTTCTAAAATTTTTGCGCCGAACTGCATCCCGGCTAATGCCGCCGGCGAGTCATCTGCTATTAATCGTGTAACTATGTCGCCATTGTCTAATTCAATTAAAGCAAATCCATAACTACCTCCTATCTTCCGGTATTTAAATTCTTCCATTTTATCCCACCATCCGAGAAGCATTACATGTCCATCAGGTATGGTAAATAAATATTGTCTTACGGCAGAATAAAAAGCAATGGAGTCGTTTGTTGTTTGGGCGGCTGCAATTTTTGGCTGAAATTCGTTGTATAAATTATTCCAGTTTATTCCTTTCCATTCAGTAAAAGCGTAATAAACGGACAGCTTATTATGCATTGAATCAAAAGCCGCAGTAAAGGTTAATGATTGAGATTTTACATTTGTCGAAGCAAGCAGCACAATGATTAAAAACAATACAACTTTTTTCATATGAATACTCCTTCTTCTTTAAATTTTTATTGTTTTATAAGCATTGGCGCATGGATTACCTTTGTACAGTTTCCATGTTTGGTTTTGGAAATCGAATAGCGAGTGAGCTACAGTCAATCCACCATCTAAATGAACACAAACAGCATTCGGATATCCATCATGACTCGACATCCAACCCGTAATAAGATCTCCATCAACCTCGTTTGGTTTATTTTTATAGATATTAGATTTTGCAATCAAGGTATCTCGTCGAATTACACTGTTGTCATCTGTGGTCGAAAGACCTTCCATTGTGGGCAGCACAAAATGATTTGTATGCACGTAGAAGTCGCTAACTTCGTATATCTCCGATTTCCCGGGCATAATTTCAGCAGATATTATTTTTTTCTCTTTAAATGAACCGATATTGATATGAGTGCTGTATGCGATATTCGAAAGCTGTACTTTAGATTTTGCATCTTCAAGACTGGTGGCGCTAAGCATATCTCGCAAAACAAAAACGAAAGGAATCCCGGGTGAACTTGCCGGCAGATCAATTTGGTTGCCGCTGTATACAATTCCCGCATCATTCATTGCCGGAGGTATTCCCAAAATTCCACCGGGGTAATTAAGTGATAGAAATGTTGGTTTACCCGGTTGTGTCACTTTCACAACGTACATAAGATCTGCGTATGCGGTAAAAAAATCTTCATTATGCGCAAGGAATAGCTTTCCACCGCTGGAATACGAAACTGTTGAACACCCTTTGATTGAAGGCGAGTGTTTTTTTATCGGTTTCTCGCTTTGTATGAGTGCCATTATTTCTAGCATACACATATTTGTAAAAATAGTTTTTAACGGAATCCCGGTTGCATCTGCGGTACCCTTCATTTCCTCGAGATACTGTGGGAAACTGGTTTGTGCTGCGTTGTAAAAAGGATCATAATAAATAGAAGGATCGCTATCGACAAAGCTAAGTAGAATTTCCAAAATGCTCATTCCATCAAAAGGACTTGAGGGATTATGAATTTTATTTGCCATTTGGCGCTTGTATAATTCTTGAATTAACACTTTAAAATGTTCGCCGATTTTAAATCCAATATCGTAATTGGATGTTTCCGATACTTCAAAGTAAGGAAACGGAGGCATTTCTGATTGTTCCACGGGTGCTACCGGATTGTCATCTTTAGAACATCCAAAAGGAAGGGATAAACCAAGAGTAATGACGGCGCTGTTAGCAAGAAATTTTTTTCTATTCATAATTTTGACCTTTTGTATTTGATAAAATTTTATTTATATAACATATTTTTGGGGTTAATATTCAAGCAACGGCAATTAATACCGTTGTTCGAGCAAATATTTTAGTATTACTTCCAACTCCAAAATGGTTTTCTGCGGACATAGGTTCGTAGTTTTCAATATTGCTTACGCCATGCGCAAAAGTCCAATTTTCCCCATCGTCTGTAAATACGCCGATAATTGTTTCGGGAATAGAACCGTTCACCATAACATTGTCTAATTCAATCTCCATTTTAGGTACTCTTGCGTCAGTCAGAACTTTTTCTTTTTCAACAGGGTGGCTTATATAGTCTGAGCAACCTAAAATTGTTACAAATATGATGAGTGTAAAAAAAGCTTTAAGATTTTGCATTTTGCGTTCCACTTTTAAAAACTTTTAGATTAATAGAAAATTTCTTGTTTCACTTTGTAGAGCAATTGGTAAAACCAGTCAGTTTGCTCAGCATAATAGGTCCCATTTTCTTGCCCGTCTTTATAGTTATAGCAATTTGTATATGCAATAATTTGAAAATCATTTTGTGGATCATAAAAAGCTCTAACCGACATACCTGCTCCGTCCCCGCCGTGACCGTATCCCAAATTATTCAAGTACATTAGTCCGCCGCCAAACGCCATCAAACCAACGTCGGAGACATTTTTACAATCCATCATATAATTGCTTACATTTTTTAGGTTAACACCGGCACTACCAGTTAAAAGATTTTTAAAAAAGGTACCTAAATCCTTCACCGAACTAATCATATTACCTTCCCCGATATCATAAGTCATATTTTGTTCAGTTAAATTGATAGTTAGAGCTGTACTCCATGCCCATGAATCTATATACGGAGAGGGTAAGGTAGTTTCTGTTCCGGAATCCGGGAAATTAGTATCCGTTAATCCTAGCGGAAGTACGAATTCATCGTTTATAAACTGCTTGTATGATTTACCAGAAACTCTTTCGATAACTTTTACCAGCATAACATATCCTGCATTTGAATAATGCCAACCCCCATTTGGAGGGAAATATGATATCTGATAACTTGTGGCGCACCCGACTATTTCATCCAAAGTGAACGAATGATTAGGATCAACATTTAGTAACGAATCTACATAAGTTCTATCATCATTTATCGGATCAAAAACACCTGCCCGGTGAGTTAACAAATCCCAGATTCTTATCTGATTTTTATAAGGGACATTATAATTAGAATTATTGGGTAAATACGGTTCCGTTGAATTTGGGATGTTATCCGTGATATAATCATGTATATCCAATTGTCCCCTTTGATAAAGAAGCATTATTCCGGCTGCTGTAAAAGACTTTGTAATACTCTGAGCTCTTAAATGATAACGGTTTGTTATCTCAGCACTGAATCCTTTATAAGCAAACGCGGTTTCATTTTTATATAATACTTGAACCGCCACTCCACCGGGAAAACCCGGATATTTAGCAATATAAGCATCATACTCTCGAGCGAGTAATGTCTGTAACTTCTCGCCAATATTTGAACTAACCGGCGCAACCGGCGTTTCATCTTTCGTGCATCCCTCGAGTAAAAAAAGCAAAGAAAGAAAACTTATGAACACAGCGATGGATGTTTTTGTTTTGCACCATTTTTTTTCAAACGATTTCATATTAACCTTTTCTTTTATGTTGAAATAAATAATTTCGATTAAAATTTATTCTTCAATCTTGGGATGTATTAATTTCACTCAAGATAAACTCCCGAACCAATAAAATAATTTGTATTAGTTATTGGCTCAACGTATCCCAACTTTTTCTTTTCGCCTGTTTCACCAGGTTTTATCCAGTAAAACTCAACATAACCGCCGCCGCTTTGCGCCATTGCGGCAAGTTCTCTAATTACATATTTGCCTTTTGTATCTGTGTAGTTATAAAGATTTTGTCCCTGCAAATCTTTCTGCCTGGCATGCGCAATATTTATACAGTTGTAATCGTATACGTAAAAGTAACCGGAGCTATCTGGATAAAAATTTATAGACTTAATAGCATTTTGGATATAGGTTATTTTTGTTGAATCATTACACATAAAAGGAATTGCTTCCTCAATTGCCGTTGCATAGGAATGAACGTAGGCTAGTGCAATTTTTTTGTTCCATTCTAAATCACTTTGTTTTGCATTGGTTAAATCTTCTTTTTCACAACTGACGATTACCACAAAAAGGAGAAAACTGTACATCCAATATTTGTTCATAATTTGGTTCTCCTTTTAAATTTATTTTCTATTTTATAGTTGTTACTAACGTCATTGATAATTAAATCTAAATTTAGTTCTGTAGATGTTTTTAATTTGAGTAGATACTTTCTATTTTTAATTGAAAATTGTATAAGTGAGTTGTTGCCTGTTATTCCAAGTTTTTTGCAAATATTGTAACGGTGTCTGTCAACAGTACGCTTACTTATTTCTAACACAAGAGCAATTTGTTTCGAACTATTTTCATCAGCAACTAACTGTATAACTTGTAATTCACGATTTGAAAGATCTAAATTCATTTTGTTATCTATGTAAATTATTTTCTTATAGTAAATTGAGAAATTAAACGTGTGAGCACAATACGCACAAGTACTCATTTTTGTGGGTACTAGTACCCATTTGTTTAAAATATGTGTATGTTTGCTCGTTAATAAAAATGTTGAAATTTAAATATTTGGAGTGAGTATTAAGTATTATTAGAGGTTTAATCTTGAACACAATTCAAAATTATAATTCGGCTACCCAATATCACAAAAAACTCCTTTTTGTTTTATGTATTGTTTTTTTTACTTTATTTAATCATTCACTTTTAGCACAAAGTGTAACAGGTTCTTTGGAAGGACGGATAATTAATGAGAATGGTTTAGCAATTGAGAGTGCGGAATTATTTTTACTAAATAAAAACAATTCCAATGTTAGAATTTCTACAAGTGATGACAATGGTAATTTTAATTTCTTGCTATTACCACCAGGTAAATATAATCTAAAAGTAACAAAACCATTTTTCCAAACATTAGTAATTGAAAATATTACAACCATTTTGGGGAAAACAGTATCTGAACCAGAAATTATTCTCCATCCAAATACTTACAAGCTAGACGAAATATTTATTACTGCTAGTAAAACTTCAATTGATCAAACCTCAACTACTTCAGGAAATTCTTTGTCAAATAATTTATTTGAATTGCTTCCCATTGAACGGAATTACAAATCAATTTCCACCATTATTCCACAGGCTAATCTAAGCTATTTAGGGGATGAGATAAACATATCTGGAAGCACTGGTTTGGAAAATGTATTCTATATTGATGGAGCCAATGTTACAGATCCAGCAGATGCTGCCTCGAGTATGCAACTTCCATATAATTTTATTGAAGCAATAGAAATTAAAACGGGTGGCTACGAAGCAGAATACGGACGTTCTCTTGGTGGAATGATAAATGTAATTACTCCTTCTGGCAAGAATGAAATGGAAGGTAAAGCATTTGGGTTTTTTACAAACAGCAATTTAGGTGGAGAAGCCAAAGCTGGCCTATCTTCTGCAAAGATTTCCAATTTCGCGGAATATGATTTTGGTGCGTCAATAAGTGGATCAATTATAAAAGATAGACTTTTTTTCTTTACTGCATACAATCCAAATTTTGATCATTCCGATATTGAACTTTCAACTTTTGGTACTTTCGAAAATAAATCTTCAGCTCACTTATTTGCAGGAAAATTAACGTGGCAACCTACTTCAAATTCTAATTTAATGATAAGTATTATTGGAAATCCACGAACTAGAAATCAAGTTTTGGTTGATGATGTTGGAGAATTTAATTTGCTCAATCCAGATGTTATACTTCAAAAACGTGATGATGGAGGTGTAAATATCTCAATAAATGGTAGTCACGTTTACAATAAGTATTTGCTATTGGAAGGCACAGTATCAAGTCTTTCACAAATTGAGACAATGGAGCCTGAAACTGAGAAAGGATGGAATGATGGACTTTATATCGACTATATAAAGGGAACTGTTTCAGGTGGAAGACAAGTTGTTCAGGACGATAAATATGGTAGGATATCAGCCCGAATTAGTACCTCATTATTTTTACCAAATCATCAAATTAAATTTGGGATTGAATATGAAGATAACTACTACAATTTAAATTTGAAAAATATTTCTGACTTAAGCTGGGTTGTAAGAACAGACATTTCCACGTGGTATGCACAATATATAAATTACACTGGTAAAGCTAGAAATAGAATTCTAACAGGGTATCTCCAAGATTCGTGGAAGATTGGAAATAATTTCAGAATAAATGGAGGTGTTAGATTTGATAATCAATATTTTATTGGATCAAGTGGTGAAGTCGTTCAAAAAATATCAGACCAATTTCAGCCACGTTTGGGAATAGTATTTAACCATGGGGATATTTTTAGAACGAAATATTTTGCATCCTTTGGCAGATTTTATGAGCAAATTCCAACAAGATTCGTTGCACTAAATTACACGGATTCAAAGCAATACTTAACAGTATTTGATCATAATCCATTAGAAGATGAATCAGGTGGAATGAAAATGGACTTATCATCTCCAGGACAAATGGAAATAAATAATCTTGAAGGTCAATATTTTGATGAATATGTTGTTGGAATTGTACAGGTTCTACCCAATAATTTTAAGATTGGAATTAGTGGCACATACAGAAATATTGGTCAGATTATTGATGATTTTATAAATCTAGAAACTGGTGAAAAAATGATAGGTAATCCTGGAAGTGAAAGAATTTATTTTATTCCAGAATTGTCAAGAATATATCAATCAATTGAAGTTTTTGCAAATAAAATTGTTGGTGATAATTATCATATTTTAGCTTCTTATGTTTTTTCTAAAAACTCTGGAAACTATACTGGGCTTTACAATCAGGATGGGGGTGATTTTTTACCAAATATGAATCCGATGCCAGATTATGACTTTCAATTAGATAACAGTTCCGGACTTCTCCCGAATAATATAACACACATGTTAAAAATATCTGGTTCGTATAAATTTAATTTTGGGCTTTTGATGGGGTTTAATTTTTTGTGGCAAAGTGGAAGTCCCCTTTCGGAATATGGGGTAGATAAATACGGATTACAAGTACCCGTTTTTATAAGCAAACGTGGATCTTATGGTAATGCACCCGATTTAACAAACTTAGATATTCGTTTCAAATATGATTTAGCTTCAATATTTTCGCAACACAAAAACATTAATATAATTGTTGATATTTTTAATGTTTTTGATCAAAAAAATGGTGTGCGATTTGACCAACAGCATTATTACAGTACAGACGAAAACGGAAATCCATCAGTGGAAAATCCCAATTTTCTAAATGCAATAAAATATGCTCCTCCAAGAACTATACGAATAGGAATTGAAGCAGAAATATTTTAGATGTGAGATAAAATGTTTTCTCTATTTTCAATAATATATTTTATCAATGCGTTATTTCCATGAATGTTAAGTTTCTCGCAAATGTTTGACCGGTGGCGATCAACTGTTCTTTTGCTAATAAAAAGCTCATTAGCTATCTCTTTTGTGGTTTTATTCTTAGCCACCATTTTTAAAATTTTTATTTCAGTATTTGTGAGATATTTCCAATGATTTATTTCATTATTATTTAAAAGATGACCAGCCATAATAGGACTAATAAAAGTTCCACCATTGTTAATTTCACTTATTGCTTTTAAAATATCATCGTCAACAGTATCCTTTAAAATATAACCTTTTGCACCAGCTAATATTGCATTGTGGAATGTTTCTGCATCGTTGTGCATAGTAAAAATAATAGGTTTTACAGGAAAATCATTTTCACTAATTGTTTTTAAAATTTCAACACCAGATAATTGGGGCATATCATAATCTAAAATTGCAATATCAGGTAGCAACTCCTCAATTAATTTTAAAGCGGTTTTCCCCTCAATAGCTTCACCAACCACCTCAATACTCTCATCCATTCTTAGAGTAAATTTTAGTCCTTTTAAAAGCAGTGGGTGATCATCTGCAATTACAATTCTTGTTTTTTTATTTGTTTCCATTATTTCCAATTGGTAAGCTGAAAATTATTGTAGTTCCTTCATTCAAAATACTCTCGGCCTTTATTTCACCATGGTTTTTCAATATTAATTCTTTACATAAAATTAATCCTAAACCTGTTCCTTCTTCATTTTCGGTTCCTTTTTGCTTAATTTTTCTACTTAGATCAAACAATTTATTTATATCCTCTGCTTTAATACCAATGCCATTATCTTTCACAGAAATAATTATTTTGTTTGATATTGATTCCGCACTTATCAGAACTTTACCGAAACGGTTAGTGAATTTAATTGCATTTGATAATAAATTAGTTAAAACAATCGAAATCATTTCATAGTCAGCAAATACTTCAATATTTTCTGCAATTTCTGAAAACAGTGAAATTTCTTTAACTTCTGCTGGTGATTTGAGAACTGATATTGAATCTTCAACAACTGTTTTCAGAATTACATTTTGTGGTTTATAAGTAAATTTTCCCATTTGAAGTCGAGACCAATCTAATAAATTGGATAAATAACGAGAACTTATAGAGAGCCAATCATGGATATCGGAAATAGAATCGTACTTCTCTTTTTCGGTAAGGATATAAAATTGATCTTTCAATATTTTAGAAAATTTTAATACTGCAATTATTGGAGTTTTTATATCATGCGCAACTATCGAGAAAAATCTATCTTTATTTTCGTTTAATGTATTTAGTTCTTTTGTTCTTTCAGCTACAATTACTTCAAGTCTTTTTTGTTCTCTTGTTGCGTTATATATTCGCCAGCGGATATATAAAGTAATAGTCAAAATAAACGAGATTATATAGATTGAATATGCCCACCATGTTTTCCAAAGGGGAGGAGTAATAACAATTTTTAAGGATGTATAATCGTCATTCCATATTCCAGCTGAATTAGCTGCCTTGACCTGAAAAATATATTCACCTGGAGGAATATTAGTAAATGTTGCCATTCGGTCCAATGCCGATGTATAAATCCAGTCTTCGTTAAACCCTTTAAGTTTATAAGCAAATTTAAACATTAAAGGTTTTTTGAAATTTGGATATGTAAATTTAATACTGAAAACATAATCGGAATAACTTAGTATAAGTTCATCCAAATAATTAATTGATTTTTGAAGAAGGGTGGAATCTGAAACTTCAACCTTTTTATTGAATAGGAGCAAATCAGTGAGAATTACAATTGGCTTACTCGTATCTGAAATCATATTACGATGGTTAAAATAGCTAACTCCTCCTGCACCGCCGAAGCACATTATAGTATCACCTATAGAACAAGCTGAAGATATATTAAACTCATTTGAGACTAATCCATCATTTATGCTGTAATTTACAAAAGTTTTTTTGTTTGGATTAAACTTTGATATTCCCTTATTTGTACTCAACCATAAAATACCGTTTACATCTTCCAGAGTTCCCATAATCATATTATTTGATAGACCATCGCTAACTGTAAACTGCTCCACCTTTTCATTCTGTTTATCAAACTTTAATAAGCCACTTCCTGCAGTCCCAACCCACAATATATTTGGTTCAAATTTGGAAATTAGAAGAGATACAATTATTTCACTCTTTGTATTTTTGCCTTTTAGTAATTCCTTTCTGCTGAATTTTAAGTCATTTATTGATATTTTAGTCAATCCTTTTATAGTTCCAACCCAAAGAACTGAATCACCATCTAAAACAATTGGTTGTATAATATCTGATGAGAGAGAATTTATATTATTTGGATCATGTAAATAATCTGTAAAAATCTCAGTGTTTGTATCAAAATATTTCATTCCCCATGCAGCTGTCCCAATCCAAAGATTTCCATGTTTATCCTCCAAAAGTGAGCTTATAGTTGATCCGTTCAGCCCGTCAGTTTCATTATATCTTTTTAATAGCTTTGTTTTTTTGTTAAATTTAATTAGTCCTTCTCTAAAAGTACCAATCCATAAAATATCTTTGTCTATTTTAGATTGAAGAAGTGTGTTATAAGTTAATTCTCTTAAATCCAGTTCTCTTGAAATTCCTTCAATAATTTCATTTGTTTTTGTTTTAATATTATATTTGTTCAACCCTTTAGAAGTAGCAAGCCATAAGTTTCCGCTTTCATCTGTTGTTATACAATTTACTACATCATTTGAAAGTTCAACTTCACTTACCTGATCGTGAATAATTGAATTAATGTTTTTTGTTTCAGGGTTGTAAATATTTATTCCATTACCATTTGAGGAAATAAACACAACCCCAGAATTAGTTTGAAAAATATCGGTAATAAAATTATCAGAAATTGAAAATTTATTCCCTTTCTCAATCATATAACTTTGAAATTTTTTGGTTTTTGTGTTGAAAATATTTAAGCCTCCACCAGCTGTTCCAATCCAAATTTCATTGTCTATTTTTTTTATTGTGAGAACACGATTGTGCGAAATTGAATTTTTAATTGGCGAACTTTTATTCAAATACTCAACAGTTCCATTTTCTTCATCTAAAATATTAAGCCCTGTATTACCTGTACCAATAAATAATTTATCTAATTCTTTTGAATAATAAATTGAAATAATGTGATTTTCACTTAATTTATAACTTTTATTAGAATTTGAAAATTGTGTGAATGTTTTTTCCCTTTTATTGTAATTAATTAAACCATTTTTGTGAGTTGAAATCCATATTTCATTTTCGCTACCATTTTTGATTGAGAAAATAGAGCTTAATTCGAGGATTTTATTGGAATCTATTTTTACATCTACTTTTTCAAATAGTTTTCTATCAGGGTAGAATTTTAATAGCCCAGACATGTATGTTCCAATCCATAAGTATTTTTCTTTGCTATTAGAAAATTCATAAATTGCAGAAATTATTTCACTTCCTGAGTTGCCCAAATTGTTTTTATAATTGGAAAATTTTTCAGTTTTTGGATTATAAGAGTTTAAACCCTTAACCGTTCCAACCCAAATAATTCCAGACGAATCTTCATATAATGAAAATATAATATTATTGCTAATACTTGTTGAGTCAGAAGGATTATTTTGAAATATAGTTAAATTATATCCATCAAAACGCGCGAGACCATCTGCAGTAGCAAACCAAACAAATCCTTTTTGGTCTTGAATTATTTTTGCTACGGTATTCGATGGGAGTCCGTCATCAATTCCTAGTTTATTAAACATGATATTATTGTATTGGGCAAAATTTAAGCTGGTAATTATAAAGAATGGAAGAAACAGAAAAAGTAATTTTCTGATACTTTTACAGAAATAACTATATAAGGAATAAAATATTCGCATGGTTTAAAGATTATAAAAATTTATTTGAAAGCAAAACGATTTTGAAGAATAAAAGTGTTGAAAAGAGGTGCCGAATTACAATTACAATTTCAATAAAAAAGCCGCATAAAGCGGCTTTCTATAAATAAAACTTAAAATTACATGTCAATTTTTTTATTAATATGCTTTAACTTGTCAATTAATTCACCGTTTTTATTAACAACCGTAGCATGGCAATTTGCACAATCAATAGCAGCAAAACTCCCAAAGTGACCTTTAGGCTGAGGAGAAAGTTCACCATTTATTATTTGTCCATGGCAAGTACCACATTTAGCTTCTTCGCCAGTTGTGCTATTCCAAACTGGAGAGTAATTGTTGCCAACTATATAGTCTTCACTGTAAGCCCAATCATTGGATGATTCACTTTTAGCAAATTTAAATCCACCATGGCAATAGGTGTTTGAGCAATCCAAATTTGTAAAATCGTAACTTGGAGTTAAACCCAAATTTTCGGAAGTTGCTAAAGCACCAAATTCCATTTTTGCTGGAGGAGGTGAGATGTGAGCGTGAACAAAGCTTTCTCCACTAACAGTTTGTTGATGGCATTCAAAACACCCAATATTTATACTTATACTATTATTGTAAACGTGCTTGTAATGAGCGCCAACACCTTTTGAACCACTATCAGAATTACCTTCTAGATCATTTGGTGGCGCAATAAAATTTGGATCGGCAAAATTACCATGGCAAGTGTTACAAGATTCGGGACCAGAAGGTTGTGTATGGCATGTTAAACAACTAACACCAACGGTTCCACCCGTATAATTTGCAGCATGACACTCTTGGCATTCTTCTAAATTAAAACTCCAGTCATTATTTGCAAAAACAAATTTGTGGAAATTTGGTGAAGAAGCTTTACCAAAACCTTCTGGATGATGTGTAAAATCTATTGGAGGAGTGATATCATTATTAACTTCACTACAACCAATTAAAAAAAGTAAGCTTATTAAAATAACAAATAGCATTTTTGCGAATTTCATTTTATACCTTCAAATTCCAAATAAAAAATATTGTATTCTTTAACATCATTAATCAGGGTTACTGCTATGACAATATCCACAAAAGCCTTGACCAGCAACTTGTGAAAGAGCTCCAGCATCTGTGTGACAGTTGTAGCAAACTGCTCCAAAATCACCATGCCAATTGCCTTCTTCATTTCTCATAAATCCAATTTCGTGAGTTCTAGGATTTGTTCCTTTAATTCCGTCATTATCTGTATGACACATAATACAAGTTGGGTCAGTACCTTGAGTGTCGTGGCAAGCCGCGCATCTTTCAATATCGCGTTTTGCAAGTTCTGCATGCAATCCGCCACCACTTCCAACACCAAAAGTTGTAAAATCTGATTTTGTATGAGTAGATGGAATAAATCCTTCTTGTGCAAAATCACCATTTCCGGCAGCATTATGGCACTCGGCACAAAATGTTTCGGTTTGGTGACAAGTAATACAATTTGAAGTTTTGCCTTTTGCATCAATTCCATGATTGTATTGATAATTTAAATCGTGAACACGAGTAATTTGTTGCTGTTTTGTGTTGTCAATATAGTTATGAGGTGAATATGGTTGATAAAAATTATCTGCACCATTATTCTCGTTAATCATATTTGTACCAACGTGACAAGATTCGCAAAAATTGTTATCATGACACATTTGACAATTTGCATCTGCTTCCATCGATGAGAACTTATGCATATCCTTAAAACTTACTTTTTTGTGACTGTCAGGAATTAAATTTGCAGAAGAAATATGGCAGCTTTCGCAAGCAAAATTTGTTGCTTTCGCAATTCCAGATTCTGAGTGACATTCATTACAAGTTTCCATTACAGGAAAAACTTTAGGTGACTCAAAACTAAAATCGACTTCGTTTAATCCACTATGGCATTTGGCGCAAGAAACATTCTCTTGTCCTAAGTGTGCTTTGTGGCTAAAGTAAAGATCCGCATTTTTTGCTGGAAATGGAACTTGAACGCCATCGTAATGACATGTGCTACATTCATTTTCATCTTCTACATCATGGCAATTGGCACATGTTGCCATTGTTGGAAGTAATCTTTCATTTAAATCGACACTGTTTTCAACTTTTGAGTGACAATCGGCACACATTACTTCTTGTTCACTGTGAAATTGATGAGAAAATTTAATTATATCTTTATTGGTCGAATCAACTTCACTATTAAAGGAAAAAGCTGAAAGTGATAAATAAAGCACTCCAACAATAAAAATTAGTATGTAATATTTTAATTTCATAATCGCTCTACTATAAATTTACGTTAAACCAATAGTTTAGTTTAAACAGAATTCGAAAATCGTTTTGATAAATTTTGTTATTGAAGTATTGACCTTGCAAATCGAATGATAAAACATTCCATGGTCTAACATTAACTCCACCCAGCAAAGAAACTATATTATTTGCTTCGTCATCTGCTGATAATTTATAAGTTGTGTAACCAAGTCCAATTGATGGAGTAATAAATCCATCGAAGAAAGATTTTGCAGTGTAAATTGAAAGAGCATCTAACTCGCCAGCATACCCGAAGGTTTTTCTATAACTAACGCTACCAAATTTTGTGTTTAAACCAATAGTTGCTCTTTGAGAATTATCGTCTTTGTAAATTACATTAGCAAATTTACCAGTAATAGTAAAATTTGGATTAAATTTATAATCTACACCAGCTTCAATTTCGTGAGTATTTCCATAATTGAAAACAGCAAAAATTGAATTATATCTAATTTGTGGAGCGCGATAATTATAATATAGATTAAAACCCCAATTCTCTATTTGATCGTATCTTCCGTTTAATTCAAAACGAGAGGTTTTGTAAAAATTTAAGTCAAAATCATAACGAGTATAAATATTTAATGCATTTCTTAAATTATAAGAAACATCTGCACTGGCATACTTAAACTGATTTGAGCTGTTTTGAATTAAGTATTTAATTGGATCATAATTTTCATCAAAACGGATGGTTTCGTAAGATTGTGTAGAATAATTTTTGTCAATATAACTCAATCCAATTCTAAAATTATCAATTGTGTTAATATCAAACTTTCCGCTAAAAACATAATTATTTGCCCAATCACTATTAATTTCCAATTTCTGATAAGCAGGAACATTTGAACCATAAAACAAATCTAACTTGTAACCATCATAATTTAGTAAAAGGTTACCACCATCATAAGTTCCACTTGAAACATTATTAAAAAGCGAAAGACGTCCAACTTTAAAAGTAACAAGGTTGTTAAAAAGATTTCTACCTTCGAAATATAGGTTATAAAAACGCAATCTTGAATCGTCTACTAAATTATATTTTGCATCCGTTTCATAATTTAGTCTTGTTTTCAAAGCAAATTTACCATACTTAGCGTTTAGCATAAGTGACTGAAATGTTCTTAAATAATTGTAAGATTCAGTAACATCGTGACGTTCAAAAGAATAAATGGAAGATGAAAATCTTCCATTTAAATTTTGGCTACTAATTATGGTTTGCAATAGAAAAAATAATATAACTAATAACTTCTTTTTCATAATTTAAGTCACCTTATTTTTTAGGTACTGGATGTTTAATTTTGTCCCAACTTTTTGCAAAATCGAAACTTTTGAAAGTTGGACTGTTTGAATTATGGCAAGTTTCACAAAATGCTTTAATTGCAGCTTCGTCTTTAAATTCGGTTAATCCATTAGCAACAGATGCGGCATGGTCTTCCATAATTTTTTTAGCTTTGTATTCACTGCCAGCACCATGACAAGTTTCACATTGAACGCCATCTTCAATTTTGAAGCCTTTATCTAACATTTTAGCATCTAAATCAGCACCAGTTACATGGCATTTTAAACATTCTGGAGTTTCAGCTGCTTTAGTTTTAAATCCCTTTTCTGCAGCTATTTTGTCAGCTTCAGCAGTCTGAAGAGTTTTGAAAGCTTGAGAGTGTTTACTTCCTTCCCAAATTTTTAACTGTTTTCCACCATCGTCTTTTTTATGGCACATCCCACATTTTTTTGCGCCAATATAAGTGCTTTTACCTTGTGCTAAAATTGTAGAAAATGTAAAGATTGAAATGATAAAAAGAATGAGGCTTGATGTGGCTATTTTTTTCATTTTTACTCCTATAGTTATTTTATGAAAATTATGGACATTTATTTGTACTAAATCTATAAAAAATTTTCCACCAACTTACTAACCAACTATATAATGATAGGTATTTATACTTTCTAATTAATGAATTAAAATTATACTAAAATAAAATAACTGTTACTAAAATAAAATTATGACACTAATTTATAAAATAGCTCTCATCTGTCCAAAATAATTTTAAATAATAAGGAATTCTAAAAAATTTTTAATTATTGGTATTAAGCAACTTGTTTTATACATATGGCAAACGAAATGTTTTGTGTTTAATTGCATTTTAATTTAATTTCACATTATAAAATATTTTTATCTAAAATTTACATTAATTATCTTTTTATGAATTTAACAACTCGCAATAATTTATCAAGTTTAATTTCATCAATAAGCAATATTTTACACTTAACTAAGGAGGAAAATTTATGAGTTGGCTTTCAAAAAGCTTAAGTTCTTCCATTGGTAAAAAAATTATAATGGCAATAACTGGATTGAGTTTAATACTTTTTCTAACAGTTCATTTCATTAATAATATGTTTTTATTCTTTGGGAAAGAAGGGTTTGACATGCTCGTCAGCAGTCTTGATGCAGTTAAACCAATTGTCCGAGTTGCAGAATCGATGCTAGTAATACTATTTGGTTTTCATATTTATAATGGAATTAAACTTTGGTGGGAAAACCGCCAAGCTAATCCAGAAAAATATGCTGTTAATGCTGCAAAAGAAAATTCTACTTTCTTTTCAAGGACTATGCCTTATACTGGAGGAATAATTCTTGTTTTCTTGATTTTACATCTAGCCTCTTTATGGGTTAAATTTAATTTTGGAATGGAAGGAACTCATCATTATTATGATGTAGTTGCTGCCACTTTTCAATCCTTACCAGTTGCTATTTTTTATGTGTTTGTAATGCTAGTGTTAGGATTTCATCTTAATCATGGCTTCCAATCAGCATTTCAGACATTTGGATGGCATCATAAAAAATACACTCCACTTGTTGAATTTATTGGAACTGCTTATGCGGTAGTTTTCGCAATAGGTTTTTCTGCAATTCCAATCTATTTTTTCATTCGTTCAATGGGAGGTAACTAATGATGAATCTTGATTCTAAAGTTCCAAAAGGGAATTTATCAGAAAAATGGACAAACCATAAATTTAATATGAAATTGGTTAATCCAGCAAATAAAAGGAAATATGACGTAATTGTTGTTGGTACTGGTCTTGCCGGTGCTGGAGCAGCAGCTACACTTGGAGAACTTGGTTATAAAGTTAAAGCGTTTACTTATCACGATTCAAGTAGACGTGCCCACTCTATTGCTGCTCAAGGTGGAATAAACGCTGCAAAAGATTATCAAAATGATGGTGATTCTGTTTATAGATTATTTTACGATACAATTAAAGGCGGCGATTTCCGTTCCCGTGAAGCAAACACGTTTCGTTTAGCCGAAGTTAGCAATAACATTATTGATCAGTGCGTGGCACAAGGAGTTCCTTTTGCTCGTGAATATGGTGGAACTCTTGCTAACCGTTCTTTTGGCGGTGCTCAAGTTTCCAGAACATTTTATGCACGTGGAGAAACAGGACAACAATTATTACTTGGTGCTTATAGTTCTTTAAATAGACAAATTAAACTAGGTAACGTTGAAATGTATCATCGCCGCGAGATGCTTGATCTTGTAATTGTTGATGGAAAAGCAAAAGGTATTACTGTTCGTAATTTAATTACTGGCGAAGTTGAAAGCTATGCAGCTCAAGCAGTTGTTCTTGCAACAGGTGGTTATTCAAATGTATTTTTCCTTTCAACAAGTGCTATGATGTCAAACGCGACAGCAGCTTGGCGCGCGCACAAAAAAGGAGCAGCATTTGCAAATCCATGTTTTACTCAAATTCATCCAACATGCTTACCTCAGCACGGCGAAGGTCAATCAAAATTGGTGTTAATGAGCGAAAGCTTAAGAAACGATGGAAGAATATGGGTGCCAAATATTGTTGGCGAAAAAAGACCAGTAAATGAAATTCCAGAAAGCGACAGAGATTATTATCTTGAAAGAAGATATCCTTCTTTTGGAAATTTAGCTCCACGTGATATTTCATCACGAAGCGCAAAATATGCATGCGATGAAGGCAAAGGAGTAAATGGCGGTCGTTCAGTTTATTTAGATTTTGCTGATGCAATTAAACGAATTGGCGAACCTGCAGTTCGTGAAAAATATGGTAACTTATTTGAGATGTACGAAAATATTACTGCTGAAAATCCATATAAAGTTCCAATGCAAATTTATCCTGCCCCTCACTATACAATGGGTGGTTTGTGGGTAGATTATAATTTGATGAGTTCAATTCCAGGTCTTTTTGTTGCTGGTGAAGCCAACTTCTCTGACCATGGTGCAAACAGACTTGGGGCTAGTGCGCTAATGCAAGGTTTAGCCGATGGATATTTTGTAATTCCTTATACAGTAGGAAATTATTTTGGAAGTGAAAAACCAGAAAAAGTTGACGTAAAAGGTACAGAATTTAATGCTGCAAAAGAATCTGTTAATGAAAGTTCAAATAAACTACTTTCAATTAATGGAAAGCAAACAGTTGATGATATTCACAGAAAACTTGGCGATTTATTAATTGATAAAGTTGGAATGTCTCGCGATGAAGCTGGTCTTAAAGAAGTAATTACAAAAATTAGCGATTTAAGAGATGAGTTTTGGAACGATGTAAAAGTAGTTGGAAAATCAGAAGACATTAATTTAAATCTTGAAAGAGCTGGAAGAGTTGCTGACTTTTTAGAACTAGGTGAGTTGATGGCTGTTGATGCACTAAATAGAGATGAATCTTGCGGTGCACATTTCCGCGAAGAGCATCAAACATCAGAAGGTGAAGCTATTCGTAACGATGATGAATTTGCATACGTTGCTGCTTGGGAATTTGAGAAAGCAGGTAAATGGAAACTTCACAAAGAAAACCTTGAATTTGAATCTGTTGAATTAGCTACAAGGAGTTATAAATAATGAAAGAGACAAAAATTAATTTGACCCTTAAAGTTTGGCGACAAGAATCAGCTAAATCAAAAGGCAATTTTGAAGAATTCAAAGTTGCTGTTTCACCACATTCTTCTATTCTTGAAATGTTTGATGAATTAAACAATAGATTGGAACTAGAAGGCAAAATACCTATTGCGTTTGAAAGTGATTGTCGTGAAGGTATTTGTGGCACTTGTGGTTTGGTTATTAATGGTCATCCTCACGGTGAAAAAAAGAAAACAGCAACATGTCAAATGCATATGCGTTCGTTTAAGGAAGGTGAAACAATTTATATTGAACCTTTTAGAGCTAAAGCGTTTCCAATTTTACGCGATCTAATGGTTGATAGATCAGGACTTGATAAAATTCAACAAGCTGGTGGATATGCTTCTTTCAATACTGGAAGTGCTCCTGATGCAAATGCAATTTTAATTTCAAAGGAAACTGCATCACTTGCATTGGACGCTGCTGAGTGTATCGGTTGTGGAGCTTGCGTTGCAGCATGTAAAAACTCTTCTGCTATGCTATTTGTTTCTGCAAAAGTGTCACAATTTGCATTGTTACCACAAGGACAGCCAGAGCGTTATGAGCGAGTTCAAAATATGGTTATTGCCCATGATGAATCTGGTTTTGGAAGTTGCACTAACACCTACGCATGCGAAGCAGAATGCCCTAAAGGAATTTCAATTAGTAATATTGCAAGAATGAATCGTGATTATTTTGTTTCTAATCTGAAATTGCAAAATGTATAGATAACAAATAATTGCTCAAATATGATAAATAAAGTCCAATTCCGTTTATTTGGGATTGGACTTTTTTTATTCAAATTAAATTTTCTTATCGTTATATTTAGAATATGCTTTTCAAAAAGAAAACATGGAAAAAGTAAAAGTATTTTATTAAAGAACACATAAATAAGGTCGTTTGTGATTTAAGTTATAAATGATATAGCTAACTAGAATAGGCGATAACTATATGCAACATATTATGAACAAAAATGAAATAGTAAGTGAAATAAGAAAACTCAATGTAGTTGAAAGGCTTAATATCGTTACAGATATATGGGATGAGATAAAAGAATCTCAAGAATTAGAAATGATTTCAGAGGATGATAAAAGAATTCTCTTAAATAGACTTGCAAATTACAGGGCAAATCCAAGTTCCGCAACTGACTGGTTAAATTTGAAACAAGAAATTTATGACAGATATGACGAACAAAGTTAGGTTTGCAAAAGAGGCGACTATTGAATTCCGTGAATCCGTAAACTTTTATGAGTTAAAAGCAAAAGGTCTCGGTTTAAAATTAACAGATGAGATTGACAGTACTATTGAAAGAATTAAGCTCAATTTTGATTTATACCCAAGAGTTGTAGAAAATATAAGGAAAATACAAGTAAACAAATTTCCATATTCGTTGTTTTACGAAATTGAAAGGGATACTCTTATTATTCTTAGAATATTTCATAACAAAAGAAAACCTATAAATTGGTAATTTATTGTTTTAAGTGCCAATGATACTATAGAACAAACACTTGTAAGGCTGAATGCGTAAGGAATTTCAAGAACAACATTGCAAGAATGAATTGGGATTATTTTATTTTCTTAATATGAAATTACAAAACGCGTAAATTGTAAATAAATAATTAATATATTTTGATATAATAAAAAACTTTACGAGCCCAATCTGATTTATTTAACCCAAATCCATCGATAGGAATAAATTTCTAATGACGGTCATTAGGGATGATACATTGTAAGTGGTTATTATACATATAGTTAGAGTAGATAAAATTCATTAAATTAGCAAGAGATTAAAAATAAGATTTGCTT
>Ga0180007_10000173_pt1 | contig 119373 bp, 115 predicted proteins | sample MM_PC_MetaG_FD_121122 | JGI IMG/M metagenome (GOLD analysis project Ga0180007, IMG submission 121122) | Groundwater microbial communities from the Aspo Hard Rock Laboratory (HRL) deep subsurface site, Sweden - MM_PC_MetaG | ecosystem: Environmental > Aquatic > Deep subsurface > Groundwater... | reverse complement strand
TGACGTTCTCCTGGCTTGAGGTTTCGGTGAAGTTTCGCAACTCCAGCCGTACCCCAACCAAGGGCGGCATGACCACGTTCACTTTTGTGGCCAACTGTCAGGTGATAACCATCTCACTACATAAAGGTAGATAGTCATCCCCCCCTGAACTTGCATTTTTTGAATTTGAGATGAATTAACCATCTAATTAAATTAGAATTAAGAATTAAAAGAATAAAAGAATTAGGGGAACTTTACAGGAAACCATACCTATTTCTCCTTGGACACCCCCCGCAGCAGTTGACACCTCCCAGCCAATCGGGCAGATGGTTCTCATCGTTGAACAACAAGGAGTTTTGATGTTCCGCCAGTTAATGGAGCTTGTGCCAGTCGTTGCCAGAATGAAGGGCAATCAGCAGGCTTAAACGGCTTCCCCACCCGCAATCCTTTGCGGGTCGAAATCAGGGCATCCCAGCCTGTCTGATCTGTGTTTCTTCCGAAGCAGTCTATCGCTGCGCCCTTTCATTTTCGCAACGCCTTCACCATCATGCAGATATCCTGGCCTTTGACCTCGCGTCATGGGCCGGCAAAGTCGATGCTTCCTGCCCGATGCACGCCATCGGTCGCAATACAATGGTGATGAAATGACAAAGAACAAGCAATTCCAGGCAGATACTTCCAACAACCCCACACTGCTCCGCCAACTGGGGTGGGACAGCCACTTTGACCTTCAGGTGGCGGCCGCAAACGCGACCCACACCCATATCGCCCGCGTCATCAGTGTGCAGCGCGGGCTGTTCCTGGTGGCCGACGGCCAAAACGAATGGCTCTGCTCCCCTGCGGGCAAGCTGTTGCATTCCCAAACTGGAGACTACCCCGTCACCGGGGACTGGGTCTTCGTGGACGACTCCGTTGTGAGCGCCGTCATCCCCCGCAAAAACATCCTCTCGCGGGGGGAGTCCGGCGCACGAGGCAGCCGGACAGGGGCAACGACCCGCGAGCAGGCCATTGCGGCTAACCTTGATGCCGTGTTCATCGTTTGCGGATTGGATCGTGATTTCAACATCAGGCGCATCGAGCGCTACCTGGCGTTGATCTACAATTGCGGGCTGCCCCCCGTGGTGGTCCTGACCAAGGCGGATCTGCACGACAACCCGGATTCCTTCCGGATGGAGGTCGAGGACATCGCCTTCGGCGTGCCTGTCGTGCTGACATCCATGCTGGACGACAGGGGCAGAAGCGAACTGGCGAGCCACCTGGGAGTCGGGCGGACCATCGCCATGGTCGGTTCCTCCGGTGCGGGCAAATCCACACTGGCGAACATGCTCTACGGCGACGACATCCAATCCACAGGGGCAATCAGCAGCTACGACGGGAAGGGCCGCCACACCACGACGGCGCGGGAGCTGATCCGCATGCCCCAGGGCGGGATGCTCATGGACAATCCCGGCATCCGTGAAATCGCCTTCCATGAGGATGGCCACGGGGTGGAAAGCGCGTTTGCCGAGATACAGGAATTGGCCGAGAGCTGCCGCTTTGCCGACTGCTCACACCAAAACGAACCGGGCTGCGCCGTTTTGCGCGCCGTCGAGGACGGTGAACTCCTCCCCGACCGCCTGGAAAGCTATCACAAGATGAAGCGTGAAATGCAGTATCTTTTGGAACGTCGCACAAAAAGCGCGGACCGGATTGAAAAGGAACGCTGGCAGGAAGTGGCCCTGCTGGTAAAACAGATCAAGCAACGACCAAAATACAAATAGCCCGAGGGATTCCCGATTCCCTGCCCATAACAATAAAGCCCCCGCTCATGCGGGGGCTTTTCATTTCCTCAACTCCGGCGAAGAGCCCCTTGGGGCATCCATCCCACCCAGCCCTACCAAAGAGAAATGCTCGCCTTTTTCCCTATGATGTCCAATTCATAGAACTCGATGCAAAGCCGCTACGCCGTGCCGCAGCAGACATGCAGGGGAAACAGATACTCTTCCCTGGGGTGGTTCTGATCTGGAGAGATCTCAAGTATACTAATTCTATATGCCACAGTGCTACCTATTTTATATCAATGCGTGACATTAAGGCTTGACGATCTACGTAATTGTACAGGAGAATGGTTGTATTACCAAATGTAATATTTGTGCTGCCACCAGGATTGTACGAAATATTGACATCTTCAATGTCAACTCCACTCAATAACAATCTATCTTCATTTACATTGAAATCTTTAATTTCATCATGACCACTATTGCTGTCGAAAACAAAGACATCCCTTCCATCGCCACCAATCAAATAATCATCACCGGCACCGCCATTCAGAGTATCATTGCCGGTGCCGCCGTCCAGTGTGTCATTATCGGCACCGCCATCCAGAGAGTCGTTACCTGAACCTGCATATATCCAGTCGTCTCCGTTGCCTCCAAAGAAGACATCGTTGCCCATGCGATCAATAAATGAATCATCACCGTCACCGCCAGTCATGGTGTCATTGCCCCTACCTCCAGAAAATGAGTCGTCGCCACTCCCCCCATAAAGGTTGTCATCAACGATCCCCAAAAACTCCCATGTATCGCCACTGATCTTCTGGTTCTTGCCGCCGACCACCATTTCCAGCTCGGTATCGGAAAGCTCACTGCCGGAACCGCGCTGAAAGAGGGCATGCACCTGCTCCGCGCTCACGGGCAGGTCATGGTCTTTGCCCATCTGCATGATGACTTCGATGCGTCCGGCTTCGTCCGAGGCACGAATGATCGAGGCACGCATGGCCTGATCATTCAAAATCAGCTGGTAGAGTTTCGCTTCGTTGGTATTCATGTCTGTATGACTCACGGGTAAAAAGTTGTTTCCTCTATGACGCATCGGTACCGAGAATAGTTTCAAAAAAATCGAGACTTAAAGAAAATTGTGGTCCAGTTTTGTAGCTCCACTTCTTTGTTCGATACGGCACCGCCTGCATACTCAACATCTCCCATCTTCCTCTGCGCCACAACCCAAAAAGACCCCCGCTCTCGCAGGGGCCTTTTTGGCCAGGGCTTTTGTGTCTCTTTCCGAATTTCCGATTCAAAACAATGCCGACTCGGCCAGAATGCAAAGACGCTTTCACTGACCATGGCCCGAGGTCCATGGGACGTGATTCCGGGCAATAGCCGACGGCACTATTTCGCTTTCACGCCTTGCCTGCGCAGCAAAGACGCCTGGAACACGACCCCCACAACGACCAAGCACACATAGACGACCATCCCGAACTGGGGATCGAAATCCACGGCCTGCACGATGAGCGTGGCACCAGCCAGCGAAGAAAGCCCGATGAGCGCCCAGTCAAATATCACATACAACAAAATCGCCCCGATGATGCCCCCGGCGGCAATGAACAACGGCGTGACGGCAACTCCCATCAGGACCATGAGATACGCGGCAATGGTGCTCCCGGCGGCAAAACCGCCCAGGACGATGGCAATGGTCTGAAAAAAGACGGCCAAAAGAGCGCCGATCAATCCAAACGCCAAGGCCACGGCCCAGAGAACCCACTCGGGCTGGAGCCCGAAGTACTGTTGCGCCACCTGTAACCCGGCCACAAAGCCCACGCCGCCCACAAACAGCCAGAACAGTTTGCGCCCCAGCGTCAACATCAACAGACCGATCAGACCATTGAGCATATTCATATTCATCATCGCACCTCGTTTTTCATCGTGCTGGCAACTCCACCGGGAAAAGAACTCCGCGCCAAGGCCCAAGCCTGCAACGCCGCACACGGATCGACGCCCTTACAGCAATGGCGAGAACAGCCTGCCCACGCCCTCAATGATCCCAAACGTGTGCGTTGCCAGTCGTTTTCGGGGTGAGCAATCCGCGTTCAACTCCAGCATCCAGGATTCGAGCCCTTTGATCTGATCAGCATCATACAGGCACAAAGCGATCTCATAGTTCAGCAGCATGCTGCGCATGTCCATGTTTGCCGAGCCTATCATTGCCAAGGTGTCGTCGACCAGGATCGCTTTCGCGTGGAGCATGCTGGGCTCGTAGAGATTCACCTTGGCCCCGGCCTCCTGCAGCCGCGACAGATAGCCTTCCCGTACCAGATCCGCAAAACGGTGGTTTGATTTTTTGGGAATGATGAGGGTCACATCCACCTTGCGATCAACAGCGATACACAACGCCTCCAGCATCAGTTCATCCGGCACGAAGTACGGCGTCACCACCCAGACACGCTGTTTTGCCCTGAAAATCTGTGTGAGGATCGCATTTCGCAAGGAATCGTTGCGAACATCCGGACCGCTTGCAACCAACTGGGTGACGCCATTGGCCTGCGCTTGTCGCGCCGGGGGAACCGTGGGGTGCTCATTGATCGAGGTCTTGCTTGCAAATTCCCAGTCAGACCGGAACACATGGAGCAGATGATCAATCACGGGACCTTCGACCTGCAAGGAGAGGTCCCGCCAGCGGTCGGCGGAGTCTTGCGGGCCCATGTATTCCGAGGCGAGGTTCATGCCCCCGATGATTGCCTTCTGATGGTCACAGATGACCATCTTGCGATGATTGCGCAGATTGGCCCGCCCACGGAAAGGCCAATGAATCATCGGCATGAAATAGGCCACTCTGCCGCCGGCCTCTATCAGCGGCGACAGATACCCTCTGGAGATTCTCACTGATCCCAGGGCGTCCAGCAGCAGGCAGACGTCAAGGCCATCTCTGGCCTTCTGCGCAAGGGCGTTGATGATGGCGCTGCCGGTTTCATCCTTTCCCAGAATAAATGTCGCGATCAAGACGGAGTGCCGGGCCTGGGCAATGAGCTCCAATATCGACCGGAAGGCCTGTTCACCGCTCGGCAGGAGGATGACTTGGTTGTGGGCCAAGGCGGGGAATATCCCCTCGCGGGGCGCGAACAGGCTCATCCCGTTGGGGTGCGCAACGCCATAGTCATCAGACGTGGCCGATGATAGTTCCCGTTTCGCATCAGCCTTGCGAAGCATTTTACGCCCGCCGAAAATCAGATACAGCGGCACCCCCGCATAGGGGATGAAAATGATGGCCATCAGCCAGGCAAGGGTGCTGGTCGGCGATCTCCGTTCCCTCAGGATGTGGGACAACAACAACACGGCCAGAATAAACCCGAGGGTGGGCAGAAGGTAAACAAACAGCCAATTGAAATTCATAAGGTTCAATTCCCCTCAAAGAAAACTTAAGAGATTGTTCCTTGAATTCTGGGCAATTCTCAGGCCATGCGGGTTGAATATAGCTGAGCTGCACCAATCCGCAAGACGTGATCCTGCGCCACGATATCGCCTTGGGAACCCCCAGGATTTGCACCGCGAGTCCCTTATTGTACCCGGTTTTCACCAGCAAAAGAAATGGGGGCAACACAATGAAGAAAAGGGGACAGCCCCTTCATTTTTGCGTTCGTTTTATGCAGTGCCTCTTCCATACTCAGCCTCTCCCCCTGCCACACAAACGAAAAGCCCCCGTTCTCGCAGAGGCATTCTATCTTCATATTCTCAACAGCAACGACTGACAGCTGGCTGGCGTCCTGCCCGTGCCCGCCAATGTTGATCTGACAACATCACGAAGTATGCCAGAGGCTGTAACCATTGCACTAAAAAGACAATGAGCTCGACTTTTTCCACAACTGGAGTTAACAATCGAAGCCATAGAACATTTTTACCGAGAACAGGCCATGAAGATAGAACAATGATCTCGACAATTGTGCAGCCATAGAAGCTTTACAATCAGCCAATCAATTGCAGCCCGACTCATCTCTCTGAAAAATTCTTTGCTGGAGAGCTATTGAAAATGAAAGAAAACATTGTTGGTATCCCTGTTCCGGCGCACATCACCCCGCACAATTCAAAATTAAACTTCGGCCCGGCAACAGGGGCGTGGATTGCAAAGGTCATCAGTGAAGGAGGGATTCAATCCTACGAGCGCCCCACCCTCGCGGCGATCATGGCGCTTATGGAATATCACGGAAGTACAGTTCAATTCGTTGATGTGGGCGCGAACATCTTCATCTACCCTCTTGTGGCCCGTGCCGTATTCGGACTCGAGCCGGAAATCATCGCTTTTGAGCCGCATCCACTGCTTGTCAAAATCGGATTGAAGCTCATCAAGACCAATCAACTTCCATTCCGCATCGTCGGCAAAGCAGTTGCAGATAAAGACGAAGAAGGTATTCTCTACCTTTCCGCAAAGGCCGACACATCAAATTCACTGGTCAAAGGGTTCAGGGAGGAACTGGGACAGGTCAAGGTCGATATCGTCTCTCTCGATACCTACTTCGAAAAACATGAGGGCAACATCTCCGTCATCAAGATCGACACAGAGACCAATGAGCCTGCCGTTTTAAAAGGTGCTGAGGCACTCATAGAAAAGCACAGGCCTTGGATTATCTGTGAGGTCCTGTATGGAATTACAGAAGAACCACTCATGGAAGTCATGGAAAAGCACAAGTATGAATACTACATGCTTTCAGAAGACATGGATGAAACATGGGAGCCTAGGACAAAAATCATCGGCGACAGGAAATACATCCTCAGGGATTGGCTCTTTGCCCCACGTGAAATCGACGAAGACATCAAGACCCTCTACAATAACTGGATCACAGCCTTGCAACATTGAACAACAACCCTTAGCACCGGCAGCGACTTCAAACCAATCAATTTCCATGGAGAAACAGGGCAAACCCCCCTCCCCTGCCCGAGCCCTTTGCCTTGGGCGGAGTGCCCCCAAAAGGCCCATCCTGCACCCCCGCTTCCCCACCCACAAAAAAGCCCCCGCTCTCGCAGGGGCTTTCCATATTCTTGAATGCAACGTTTATCAGCTGGCTGGCGTCCTGCCCGTGTTCGCCGGTGCGGATGCGGGTGTACCCCCCCCCCGCTAAAAACCACCCCGCGACGCGCCATGGTAATGGCACCCGGCACAGCCCACCTTCCAGTCATGCTTTTTGCCGTGGCATGAATTCTGGCAAAAGCTGAGCCAGGCCGCATCGCTCGTCGAGGTGACCTCGACGTTCTTGCCGTTGACCGAGGACCGCAGCAGATAGATATTGATGGGCGTACCATGGGGCTCATGGCAATCCAGACACCCCAGGATGACGTTGTTGCCACTCACCACGGAGTAAGGCATTTGCAGCCTGCCTGCCGAACCGTCATAGACCCCGTGGGCGTCGGGGGTCACCGAGCCTGTCGCGGCGGTCCAATTGATCTTGCGCAGATTCCTGGGGCCGTTGGGCAGCATGGGATTCTGACTGTAGATGGTGTTGTAGTCGTTGTGGCAATCGGTGCACAGCCGGTTATAGTCGGGCAGATTGCTGCCATCCTGCACGCTGTTGTTGGCTGGCTCGAACCTGTCTGTCCGGCCATACCAGTAGGGTGCCTGATACCAGCCCACAGCGCTGGCCCGCTCCGAACTGTCATCCCCCCACAGGTTATCCGGGTCCGAAGGCCGGGTCACTGCCGTCCCCAAGAGACCAGCCGAGATGGACACCGGATAGTTGCGTTTCACCAGATGCGGATTGTGGCAGGCGTCGCAGGGATTGATGTCCGCGGGCAAGGACCAGGGGTTGTTCTGCGCGTCATACATGGTCTTGCCAAGCACCTGGCTGACAATGCTGTCCAGATGGTGCGACGAGCCGGACGAGGTGTGCGAAAAGGCCGCCGCGATGTCCGGGTCGTAGGTGCCTGGAGTGGAATTACCACCGAAATTATACGTGTAGCTGCGGTTGATGGCGATGCCCCCCACCTGGTTGCCGCCCGAACCCGTATGGCAGGTGAAGCAGAAGTTTTCGGTCTGGCTGACGTGATTGGTGTCGTAAAGCAGGTAGGCATCCGGACCGCCCGAGGGGCTTGGCTCGCTGCCGTCGATGCTGGAGTGCTGCTCGTGGCAATGGGCGCAGTTCCCGCGCGTGTACTGCGTGACCTCGGAGCGCAGCACCCCGTAGTTCGCATCGCCGTGGGCCGAATCCATATAAGGCCCTGCCCAGGCGACCGCCGCAAGGGTGCACAGCCCTGTGGCCACCAGCCAGATCCATCCCACGCGCATCCGTCCTCCTCTCAATTCTTTCTGGTATGACATACACCGCACCCCGACAGCGACGTTGCAAGGTCACCGCTGCGGTAGTCCCAGCGCATCATCTTGTAGTAGGGGCTGGCATGCGCCCGGTGGCAAGACAGACACATCACCATGTCCGAACCGGGATTCACCGTCGGGCTGGCCGCGCCACCCAAGCCCGCCCGAGCCACCGGCACCAGAGGATCATAGACGATGAACGCAGCGTACTCGCCCCCGGCCGGGATCACCGCATCCGAAGGATGACGTATCCAGGGTGAGCCACCTGCCCCGGAGGTGTTCTGCTCATGGAAATTGCCATGGCATCCGGCGCAGAAACCGCTCATGGTGTTGCCCTCCCGGGCCATGGCCTGGGTGTCCGTTTTGTCTCCGCTGCTGCCCAGGTACTCGTTGTGGTCCGAGGAAGAAGTCGTGCGCTCCCAGTCATCATCCTCAAGCCCCGACACCCCATACCCGTCGCCGGTTTCGTGCCCGGCGAGAAAACGGTACCAGCCCTGCTCGGCACTGTTCACCACCGGCCCCGAGTCGTCCTTGTGGTGCCAGCCCGTCACCGAGGGCGACAGGCTACCGGAGACCATATGGCAACCGGAGCAGGCCGCCCGGCCATTGAGGAACCCCGATCCCGTGTACGGCCGATCAAGATTACTGTGGCAGGAGTCCCCTCCGCAGCCCACCGTATTGCCGGGGGCCATGCTCAGCGAGGCGTCGGAGCCCATGACGTTGTGGCCATTGGCGTCGTCCTGGCCCGCCCAATAGAAATTCCCTGCGGCCAAGCCCTGATGCGTGGCTCCGCCGTCCGACGAGGCCCCGTAATCCGGCTCCGAGGTATTAAGCACAATGGGTGCACCCGTGGTCGCGTCCCGCCAGGTGCTGCCATCCAAAGCCGAATGACAGCCCAGGCAGTCCGTGACCAGCAGATTGGCGTTCGGGTCGGCCTTGGCCTCATAGCCGCTGCCCGTGAATCCATAGGCCATGGGGGCCGCGCCCTGGCTGTTGTGCATGGTATGGCAGTCGGAGCACGGCCCGGACACCCGAGCCCCAAGTCCCGGTGCAAAAACCAACAGCCACAGGCCAGCCACACAGGCCAGCCACCATGCTGCCGTTGCTTTGCACCTGGGCCTGCGCATTACCGCTCCTGCTCAAACACACTCACCCGCTCATTCTGCCTGTCCACCACGAACAATTGACCCGCGCGATTCCTGAAGAGATAGGAAGGAAAGTGCAGCCTTCCCTCGCGCCAGCCCTCCCTGGAAAACTCGTGCAGGAACGTCCCCTGGGCCGAAAACACCAGGACCTTGCACCTGTGCCGATCCAAGACATGGATCTGACCGCCGGAGGCCACGGCAATGCTCACGGGAAAAGCCAATTCCCCCGTGCCCCGACCACGCTCTCCGAACCGCGCCACCAGCCGCCCCGAGAGATCATAGACACACACGCCTCCCTTGAGGGCGTTCACCGTGAACACACGCCCCCCGGTGACCTTCACGTCACGCAGCCCTTCCCCGTCGGGCACAGGTATGGCGCGCCTATATAGCCGATCCGCCCCGAACACCAACACCCGCTGGTTGGCCCCGTCGGCCACATACAGGTTGTCGTCCTCGTCCAGGGCGAGGTTCACCGGGTGCACCGGATTGATTCCGCGTACGCTCCCCATATCCAGGGGGATCATGGTCTTGCCCTGCATGTCCACGGCCAGCACCACGCTCTCCCCGGCCTGGATGACATAGAACCGGCCTTGAACGTCGCGCACCAGAGCCGAAGGCGCACTGAGCCTTCCGCCCCCGTCGAACTGCGACACATAGGCGAATGACTCGTCATACGACAGGATTCGGCCACCGGTGGTATCGGCCACGTACAGCCGCTTGCGGCCCTCATCGTAGAACACGCCGCCCAACAGCCCGAAGGCGCCGGTTTCGGCGGAACGGACCACGGACACCAGATGCTCGGGCGCGGAGCCGCGGGCCAGCAGGGAGCTGGGCGCGGCCAGCGCCAGAATCAAAACCAGGGTAATCATGCGCATTGGCATATGTTCCATCCTCACTGCGGGGGACAGCATCAGTATCCCTTGTGGCACTGCAGGCACAGGTCCTTCTTCCTGTCGAACCGCAGAGCAAAGGGATAGGGGCTGCCCATCAGATTGTGGCAGGTAATGCACGAGATATCGCGCTTGGAGCGCGGGTCCACCGTGTCTTCGCCAATGGGATGCGTGAACTCGGCATGCCGCTCATGGCAATTGGTGCAGACACCCACTTCTCCCTTGTCGAACAAGTGAGGCTGGTCCGAGCCGTGGGGAGTATGACAGCTGGTGCAGCGCCCCTCCGCCACCAGCGGATGCTTATGCGTTGCATTGGCTCCCCGCACAAACTCCGCCGTGTCGCTATGGCACTCCAGACACATCCGCTCCTCGCCCGAACGACGGAGCTTGCCGCGTTCCGAGGCATGCGGCCCGTGACAGTTCAGGCAATACACACCCTGCCCCGCATGACTGACGATCTTGCGGAAGCTCTCGGCCTCGCCCTCATGGCAGCGCAAACAGAGTTGCGCCCCCTGTTGCCTGAGCGCACCGCCGCCGGAGGCCTGTTTGTGGCAGGCTCCGCACTGGCCGCGCGCGAAAGGCTCGTGACGATCGTCCATGAGCAAGGCCTTGCGCGGTGAACTGTGCGGGCTATGGCAGGACACGCAGTCGGTGTCTGCGACTGAGTAGCCCCGATGCGCGCCCTTCTTTTCGCCCGCATCGGCATGACAGCCCTTGCACAGTGTTTCCCGCGGTTTATCAAGCATTCCCGCGTATTTCGACGTATGCGCCTGATGACAGCTCAGACAACTCCCCTTGCGCACCGGCGCATGCAGATTCCCCTTGGCGATCCGATCCTTGTCGTGGCAGCCAAAGCACAGTGCGTCCTGTTCCGCCAGCAGCATCCGCTTACGACCCGAGGCATGCGGATCGTGGCATTTCAGACAATCCCCCGTGGCATAGGGAGGGTGTTCAACACCGTCCGCACCCCGCCCTCCGCCGTTGTGGCAGCTCAGGCACAGTTCGCGCGGTTCCGCCTTGAGCAAATGTCCATATTTGGAGGCATGCACCGTGTGGCAGCCGTCGCACTTCTGCTTCCGAAAAGGCTCATGCGCATTGGCGCTGGCCATCTCCTGCTTCAATTCGGGATGGCACGAGACGCAGCCATCCGTGGGTCCGACCCCTGGACGGGCACCCGACGCCCAAGGCACGAGCACCCACAACACGAGCGTGGCCACGACCACCACCCACAAAGGGATGCTCCAACTCAGTTTCATGGACATCTCCCGTCCTCCTCTCCAATCGAAGGCATCATTTGTGGCAGTCGGAACACACGCCCTCCTTGAACGGCTCGTGCAACACCGGCTGCAACAAGGCCTTGGTCTGTGCCGCATGCGGGGCATGACAGCCGGTGCAATCGGAACCCGTGCTGTCCACTCCGCGATGGCTCCCGGCCATACCCTTGGCGGCATGGCAGGCCTCGCAGACCTCGCCGCCGGGAGCGGACAGCAGCCCGGGAACGTTCGAGGCATGGCCACGGTGACAGGACAAACAATCGCCGTCCTGAGCTGGCTTGTGGCGGTTCTTCCCAGATTCCAGGCTCTCCTTCACGTCTTCGTGGCACGACAGGCACAGTGGGCCGGGTGGCCTGTTGAGCCGCTGCAGCACACCGTTGCCATGCGGGGTGTGGCAGGCCGTACACCGCCCCCCGGCAAAGGGTTCATGCACAACGGCTTGGGCCTGATCCTGTTGACGATCGTGGCAACGAGAACAGATCTCCGACACCGGGCTCACCAGTTGAAAATCCTGATCACTGGCGTGGCTGTCATGACAGGTATCGCATTGGCCCTTGCTGAAGGGGGCGTGGCCCTTGCCTTCGGAATCCAGTTTCATGTCGGCGTGACAGTTGAAGCACAGCTTGCCCTGCGCCTCGTTGAGCAGTCCCCTGCGCTGCGCGCTGTGTGGGCTGTGGCAGGACACGCACTGTCCGAGCCTGACCGGGGTATGCACGTTGACCTTATCGAAGCGCATCCGCTGCTTGGGGTGGCAAGAATAGCATTGCTCGTCCTCTGGAGCCTTGAGCACGGCCTTGTTGTTCGAGGCATGTGCATCGTGGCAGTCGAGACAGGCCCCGGCCTTGACCGGGGCGTGAACCACGGCCTTGGTAAAGGCCTCGGCTTCGTGGCAACGCGAGCACAAGGCCGCGCCTTGGGCTCGCAGGCCATCGCTGTTATCCGAGGAGTGTGGTTCGTGACAGCCGGTGCAGTCCCCCGTCTCCACGGGTGTATGACGATGGGTCTGCCCCAGGCGTTCCTCGGCCTGGGGGTGGCAGGAATAACAGAGCGCCCCTCCGGGTAGCCGCGCCTGGGCCGGATTGTCCGAGGCATGGGGATTGTGGCAGGCCAGACATCCGTCCCGGTCCTGTGCGCCATGGGGTTTGCCCCCCTTGCGCATCACCGCGTCGCCATGGCAACCCAGACAATCCCCGACCCCGGGCTTGAGGGCCGGGGACCCTCCACCAGCGGACGGTTCATGGCATGAGGCGCAATCCCCTTCCCCGAATGGCGCATGCACCTGTTCCCTGAGCAGGCCTTGGCCAGAGGAGGAATGCGGGCTGTGGCAGGTGATGCAGGAATCCCCCGGAGGAGTGAACCCGCCGTGGGCTGCGACGAAAGCCTTCTCCCCGAAGGCATGGCAGGAACCGCAGGCGTCCTGTCCCCCGGACTTCAACAGCTTGCCGTGGTCCGAGCCGTGTACGTCATGGCACGCCGCACAGCCGCCTTCATCCAGGGGACGATGGCGCACGGCGCGTTCAAACGGTTCCCGATCATGGCAGGAAAAACACTGTGCCTGCTCGCGTACCAGGGCCGGACGCGCTGCTGCGTGGGGATCGTGGCAGGACAGGCAGCCGCCCTCGGCCACCGGGGCATGCGGATTCTTCCGGTCCGCCGCGCCGCGCTTGTCCGCATGGCACTCCACGCACAGGGCCTCGCCTCCGGCGCGCAGATACACCCCGCCCACGATGCCATGGGGCTTGTGGCAGGCTGCGCAATCACCCTTGGCCACCGGGGAGTGCACGTTCCCGATGGCCGTATAAGCCGCGAGTTCGGGCTTGTGGCAATCCACGCAACCCGTGCCGATGCCTCCGGATATGGCCCTGGATTCCTTCCGGCAGGACACGGTGCCACTCCACACAAACAACAACAGCACGATGCCGACGACTGGCAGTGCACGTCTCATGGTTCACCCCTTTCCGATTGCGCGGCGGCTTCCGGCGTCTCCTTCCAGAAGGCCTCCTCCAGACTCTCCAGCACCCCGCTGTGCAGCACGATGTGCGCCCGTTTGCGCAGGGCTTGGGTATATTTTTGCCGGACCTCGGCGTACTTCTGCTCCAGCACTCGGCGGCGCAAGTCGAGCAGGACCTCCTCGTAGGGCATGACCGTGCATCCGCGCCGGTCTCGCAGCTTAAGCAACACGTGATCCCTGCCCAGGACAAGCACCTCGCTGATTCCACCTTCGGGCAGGTCGGCCAGGGCTTGACGGAACACCAAGGGCAGTCTGTCCTCGGACACCCAGCCCTCGCCGAGGGTGGAGCTTCCACCCAGCCGTCTCGCGAGGAAGCCAAAGACCGCCCCCCGGTTCAATTCATCCAGCGCCGCCAGAGCCAGATCGCGCTCCTTGAAGCGCAGTTCACCCAGTCGAACCTGGCAGCCCCGGGTATAGAGGTCGCTATGGCTCCCGTAAAATTCTCTGAGTTCCCCGTCCTCGGCTTGGGCCAACGGCAGCAACACCTGCACCCGGAAGGTCTCCAGCAGCATTGCGCCGCGGCGCAGGGCCACGGCCCGTTCAAGGTCCTGACGCCCGGCATAGTCGCGGCCCATGGCCTCGCGTCCCACAAGCGCATTGGTCAGCAACGCCTCGAGCACGCGCTGCTTAGCGTCCTCCAGCCACTCCTGGCGTTCGGCATCCGTCCCCGCCCGCTGCAACATACGCTCTGCCTTGGCATATTCACGTCCCAAATCAGACATGAAATCGGCCATGGAAACGACCTCGCCATCCACCTCAGCCAAAGCACGCAGGTCAACGTCACGCGGCAGAGGCAGATTCACGGCCTGCAGCCGCTCGCGATGGACCACCACCTCGTAACGCTCCCGCAACTGAGCCACAAAGGCATCGGCCAGGGCCTTTTCACGTTCCTTGCGCAGGGTCTTGGCGATGCGCTCGCGGATGCGCTCGGGCATGTCTTCGCCGGGCGCAAGATCCACCCCCAGGGACGCAACATAGCGCTCACGGATGGCGGCATCATCCACCTGCACCCGGTCAACGACCTCCTCCCGATACAACTCGAGAATGGACTGGTCGCGCACAAAAGCCCGCATTCTGGTGCGGAACTCCTGTCCGGCGTCCAGCCCCATGTCTGCGGCCTCCTGGATCAGCAACCGCTCATCCACCATGGAATCCACGATGTCGTTCACGCTCAGTGAAGCCCCGCCGTCCGAAGGACGCATCTTGGGCTTGGCGCGATGGATATCGCGCACCCGCAGCTCGATATCGTCCACCTCAATGACCTGTCCGTTAACCTCAACGGCCACGGCAGCGGCGCAGATCTTGCCTGGAAAGAATATCGACCATGCCAGGGCCAGGACCGCAGCAGCCGCTCGTACCTTCACGCCTCGCATCTTTGCCTCCAGTTCATTGCGTCACACCAGGGGGGAACAGATCGACAACCTCGACGGCCATGCGCCGAGCCAATTCACCGCTCGTGCGCACCCTGCCGATATCCAGCACCAGGGCGTAGTCGTCGCCGTGCCGCCGATGCCGCACCATACAAAGAATCTCACCGGTGCGGGCATCCACCAGACGCAAGCTCACCGCCACCTCGGGAACCGCGTCCCAGCCGACACCCTCGACATCACCATAGTCATCCACCCTCCCGAAGAGCACGGCATCGACGCCCAGACTGCGGCGCATGCGGGTCAGGGTCTCCTTATCAATTCCTTTGCGGGCCAGGATGCGACGATCGAGGAGGAACGTCTTGACGTTGCCGTAATGCTCGACCGCGTAGCCGCCCCGAGCCACCAGGCCAGCGATGAAGGCCGCCGTGACAACCGAGCTTGCCTCGGAATCGGTGGTGCCGTTTTCAAAGGGAAACACGGCCACGGTCCCGATGCCACAGTCCTCAAGCCCTTCGCGCAGATACGTGTCAGGCTGCGCGGCGCAGCCTGACAGCAATACAACTGAAACGCAGGCCAGACGCACCCACACCGCCCAGACATCAGAAATCGTCAACCCACACCTCCCGCTTTTCCGGCCTGAGATCCATCTCCTGCAGTTGTGGCTTGCGCGGGATCAGCGGGGAGAGATCCACCCGCTGCCTGTTCCCGGCCAAGTCCCAGACCTCCAGGGAATACGCCATAGCCCCTTCAGGAGCCTCTATTGTCGCGGGGGGTGTCTCCCGGCCATGCAGTTCAACCAGCACCCCATCAAGCCCAAACAAGGTCAAGCTCCAGCGGTGCACCTGACCTGAAGCCCCAGGGTCCAGGGTCAGCACCCGGGCCCCATCAGCTTCCACCAAGAACACCTCCACCTGGGGAGGGGTCGTATCCACGACCATGCGCTGCACGGAGGTGGCGGTGCTGTTCCCGGCGCGGTCAGTGACCGTGAGGGTGCAGGCGTATTCTCCGTCAGGAAGGGCGCGGCCCTCGTCGTCCTCTCCGCGCCACACAAAAAATTCCGGAAGCAGACCGCGGCCCTCCTCGAAGCGCACCGTGGTGTCCGCGGCATCAGCGATGCGCACCGTCCAGCTGCGGATATACAAAGACTCCCCGACCTCGGGTGTAAACAGAATGCGGTCCAGCACTCCATCATTATTGGGCGAAAGCAGCCTGCCATTGAAATGCACACTCAGTGGAGGAGGACTGTTGTCCACGGTGAGCATGGCATCGGTGTCCACCGTGACCAGCCTGTTCCAGGCATCAGTGACATAGATACGGACCGGATAGCTTCGTTCCACCAGTGGTGCGAGCAGCTCTCCGCTGAAATGCCCGTCGCCCTGTGCCTGCAGCTCGATTTCTCTGTCCAATAGATAGGCGCGCACCTGACGTAACGGTTCGCCCCCGGGCTTGATTTCCACCACCAACCTGGTGGGTTGGCCTCCCCGCAACACCTCGGGCTGGAATCCCGCACGTGCAATCTCGAAATCCGGCACGGAGGAAGTGAGCACGGACATCTCTCCGGGCACAGAGTTCAGCAGATCCTCCACAAGACGTTGCAGCAGGACCTCCATGATCTTGATTCGCCCCAGGCCGAGCACCGTGGCGTAATCATCACCGCTGGCAGAAACACTGCCAGCCCAGACAACAGAGGAACCACCGCACTCCACCATCTGCGCCGTAACGGTGCCGCGGGGGACGTCCCCGCCCGCGAGGTGGGCCTGCCCCACTACCAAGGCGTCCACCCCCAGTTCCACACCGAGCACCCGCAACGCCGCGCGATCCATGAATTCAGCACGACGGATACGATGCAGGACACGGAACTGCTCCAACCGGTTCTGCGACACCACACTGAACCCACGATTGGCAAAGGCAGCACCCACAAAATCCGTAACATCGACCAGACGGCCCTGGTCGGCAAAGACACCAAAGGGCATCACGGCCAAGCGTCGCACCCGCCCCTGCCCGACCGGCTCCACGGCCATGGCGCACACAGGCAGCCACAGCCACAGCGCCAGCCACAGCGCCAGCCACACGCCCCAGGCTACGCAGCACGGCCCCACACTGTCGCTACATGCCCGCAAGGCCATCGCGCAGTTCCTTCGCCCGTTTCCGAGCCAAGGAGTCCGGCATCTCACGCTTGCCTCCGAACAACGAAGCAAACATCTCCACCACCACATCACGGCTCAGATCGGTGCGACTCTGCTTGCCGATGCCAAACAATCGATCAAGCACCGTGGTGCTCTTGAGACTGTGGGTCGCCTCCCAGAGAATGGTGCCGGTATTGGCGTCAAGCAGACGCAAGGAAACGCAGACCTCGGAATAGCCATCACTGCCCTTGCTCGACTGCCCATATTCCTGCACCGCGCCCACCAGAAACGCCTGCACTCCGAGGCGACGTCCGGCAGCTTCAGCCACCTTGTGGCTGATGGTGCCTTCGTCCTTGCCGTAGCCTTCACCGCGCAGCACCTTTTCAACCTCACCAAACTCCACCACATCCACACCGCAGCGGAGCATCTCGGTGGACACCACATGCATGACCTTTTCCTCAGCAAATTTCTCCTGAGTCAGGTTCTTGAACGGCACGATTGCCACCGAACGGACATAGCTCAGGTCCGCATTGGGATGGACATAATTCATGGGCTTGGCGCATCCCGTCGGGAGTATCAGCGCCAGGGCAAGGCCCACGGGCAGCGCCCATGTCCGACGCCCCAGGGTCTGAATGAAACCAGCAAATATCTGCATCGCAACACCTCTAAAACTTTGCGGACAAGTCCATGGAAAACTGCTGCACCTCTGTCAGGATATCCCCGTGGTGGGTGCTCCAGTCGTAGCCGAACCTCAGGTTGAGCATCCGACTCAGGGTCCATGCCAGGTCCGCATTGAACACTTTTTTCTTGTCGCCATTGCGCTCCATGGACCATCCGGTATCCAACTGAAGCTTCTTTGTGAGCAACCAACTGAGACTGCATTCCTGCTTGGTGGTCTCCTCGCCAGTGAGATGATCCTGATCAAGGCTGTACGACCCCCGCAGGTAGACCTCGCGCGAGGGTCGGTAGTACATGGACAGCTTGCTGAACGACGTTCGCCCCCGGGTCACCAGCGAAGCCTGCTCCGTCTCGGTCCAGCGCATGTCGTGGATCAGGTCCATGGTGAGGCTGCGCGTCAGTTCCAGGCGCAGATTGGTGTCCATATTCCTGGACGTGGTCAGGGAATCGGTCTGCATGTTCTCGCTCATGGACACACCGCTCTCCACATCCAGTTGGGCGCCCTGTCTGAGCAACGCGCCCATGTGCATCTGGGCGATGTTGTTGCTGGACACGATTGCCGCCCCCTCGCGCAAATCCACATGATTCATGGACAGGTCCATATCCAGCCTGTCCATGGGCTGGGCCGCCAGATTCGCCAGGTAGGAGTCCGTCGTCCTGTCCAGCTCCCCGGTCTGGGTCTCAAGCCGCCGCTGATACTGCCCCGTGGCCGTGACAGACGAGCCAAGCTCACGGATCACCCGGACTCCGACGTTATGAGTGTCACGCTGCTGCTCTTCCGCGCCCGCCTCTTCCATGCTCCTGATTGCGCTCATGTCATAGGACAGCTGCACCCAATCCCTTGGCCGGTAGTTCAGGCTCAACTGGGCGTTCTTGGTCACGGACAGGTCATCGCCCGTGGACCCCGGTGCGCGTGTCTCGATGGAATAGGCTTCGAGTTCGGTAACGTGGATGGGGGAAACAGTGGCGTCATTGGTGACGTTGACCACCTTGAGGTAACGCTTCTTCACCCCGGGCACGGTGATGGCGAAATAATTTTTTTCGTCGTCGTAAGCGAAGCTGGCGGAGGCACTCACCTGCGACCAAAACACGCCATCATCGCTGGAGTACAGCGCCCAGGTGAAGTCTCCGGGAGTGAACGTCACGTCGGTGGTGTACAATCTGAGCTCGTCCACCTTCGTAGCCCGATTCAGGTCCAGGCCCAGGTTGCGATCCGTATTTCCGGCTCCACCAATATTGCTGCCCGTGCTGGTCATCAGATCACCGTCGATGAGCGCAGGTAAGGGATTCAGGGAGATGCCCACGCCGGGGGTGGAGTCCCGGCCCAGACCCGCCAACGCCGCGACCTGTTTCGCTATGTCATAAGGTGTGTCGCCAACGATGGTTTCGGTCTCGTTGACCGTATGCGTATAACTGCCCGCAACGTCCAACGTATCATCCAGGTACCTGTCATTAAAACGCAACCAACCCTCGTTGGCCGTGTAGTTCTGACGCACCTCGGCCGCCAGATCCCTGGTCTCTCTGAGCCGCAGACTATAGCCCACGTTCAGGGAATCCAGCAGTTCGTGTTCGATGGTCCAAAACAAATCGTCCTTCAGGGTGTCTGTACTGCGCACGGGCAGCGAGTCGAAATCCCTGTCCTGGCGGTAGGATATCCTTGTACGGGTATGTTCCAAGGCCGAAGTGGCAAGATCCAGGTTCCAGGATTCGGTGGTGCGACGGTCCTCGTTGGAGCTCATGGTCAACCCATCCACCCCCTTCTCAACAAGGCGGTAGCCCACGTTTCCGTTCATGACATCGCTGCGCAAAGTCAGTCTCAGCTCGGGAATCTGTGAAGTAGACTTGCGTTCGTTGTTTTCCAGTTCGCTCAAGTCGAAACTCCCGGTAAAATTCACACTCGAGGTGATGTCCTTACTCAACCGCAATTTGTAAAGCCGCAAGAAACTGCTGTCGATGTATTCCTCATCCCCGGACTTGATTTCCGTGATGCGGTAGGAGAGTTGCAATGCCCCGCTGATTTTGTCTTCCCCTGTCGCCCGCTGGGGATAGAGCAAGATCACCACCGCCAACAGCAGACACCACGTGGCACCCCTTTCGGCCATCCGGCCGTATGAGGAGATCGGTGTCCGCACCGAATTCATTCGTCAATGACCACAACGCCATAGGGTCTCCTGCCCACCTGCATCACGGTCTCGACTTTGCGCATGGTGGCATCCAGGACCACTAACTCGTCGGCCTCCGTGCAGACCACGTAGAGCTTGCGATGCACCGCATCCAGCCCCATATGCCCGGGGCCGGCATCCATCGAGACCCTCTTGGCCACGGAACGCGTGGCGGTCCGCACAAAGGTCAGCTCTCCAGCCAGAGGGGCCGTCATGTAGACCATACCGGACAGCCCCTGCAGCAGACGCCCACCACGACTCCCTGCAGGAACAAGGCCCGTGGTGGCGTAGGTCGACAGGTCCACGACCCACATGGTGGACGATCCGGCATCAGTGACGAACAACGCCCCATCCGCAACGGCCAGTCCTCGGGGAGCTTGGCCCACGGCTACGGTCCGCACCACCTGCAGGCTGTTGCCGTCAATGACGGTCAAAGTACCCGAACCGGTATCGGCCACATACACCCTGTTACGATCCGTATCGAACACGATTCCACCTGGATCGCGCCCCACGTCCACCACAGTCACGATTTGGCCGGTGGTGGTATCGATGACCGCGACGCAGTCCGAATCCGGATTGACGGCGAACAGCAATAACCCGTCACGGGACAAGGCCAATTCCGTGGGGGCGCGTCCGAGGTTGCCGAAGGTATCCACCACGCACCCTGCGGCCACGTCCACCACCGAGATGCACCGCCCGCCGTGACTGGCGACATACAGTCTGTCGCCATCCGGGGAAGCAACGATACCCATGGGCGACGGCCCCACCGCGATGGACCCCACCACCAAGCCCAAAGAACGGTTGACCACCGTCAGTGACGCATCATCGACGTTGGTCACAAACGCCAGAGAACCAGCCAGATCAACCCGCTGTTCCCGGACCGCCAGTGCAGGCGAGAAGCCCAGCGTTTCGCGCAACGACGACCCTGCAGACCACTGGACGAACAGCGTCCGACTACGGCCCGAATCCAGACTGAAATCTATCTCAACCAGGGTCCTGCCCTTGGAGTCCTGCAATTCCAGGGGCATCGACACACCCTCGCACTCCACGGTAGCCCAGCTTACGTGCCACTCCATGCCCACGTACCTGCCCGGTGCCATCCTCGACACAGCCAACCGCCGTCGCCCACCACCATCGGCAGAGGACAGCATCGCCTCTGCCCCCACGGGATGACGCCCCCCGTCTTCGTCCACCAGAAACACCTCGGCCAGGGCAAAACGAATCTCCTCGCCGCCCGTCTCCAAGGTCTCCAGATATAGGTAGACCTGGCTCGTCCCACCCGTGAGGGCTTGAGGCATTTTCCCAAGCGAGGAGCAGGACGCCGCCGCCAGCGTGAGCACCACAAGGACCAAGTGCTTGGCCAATCGCATGAACTTTCTCCCCCCGTCTCTTGGCTCCAAAGTACCCGACCGAGGCTATTCCAGGTGCATCACCTGGACGCGGTTGTTGAAGGTGTCGACAACAAGGACATTACCGGTGGAGTCCACCCCGATATCATTGGGGAACTGGAACCATCCTTCACGCCAGCCCTTGCCGCCGAAATCGAACAGATGCTCTCCATCCCAGGAATAGACGTTGACCGTGTGCCGCATATAGTCCACCAGCAGCACCCGTCGCGAGTCCTCATCCAGGGCGATGCCCCGGGGCCTGCTGAGCTTGCCTGGACCGCCCCCCTTGCTCCCGAAAGACCGCAGGGGAACACCTTGGGCATCGAACACGTACACGCGCCCCATCTCCTCGCTGAGCAGATACAGGCACCCTGCGGAATCCAGTTCCATGTCGATGATCATGGCCCGGCGTGGGGCCTCGCCGCCCACGGAGTCCTCGACGCTCAACTGACGGATGAATGTGCCCTCGGCATCGAGGACCACCAATCCTGTAAAACCATCGCCCGTGACGTACAGCTCGCCCTGCGGAGTCACGAGTATGTTGCGGGGCTTGAACGACTCCGCACCTTGGAATCCCTGAAACAGGAGATCACGCTCCCAGGACAGCGCAGGATTGAACACGGAGATTCTGGACTCCACCCCACCTTTGCCCGGGGCCTGGAGCACATAGACGAAGCCGTCATTGTCCACGGCCACACCAACTGGACTCTCAAGGCCGTCGGAAGTGCCAATGATCAGGAGTGGATACAGGTCATGGGTAAACACCAGGACCCTGGAGTTGCCGCCGTCCACCACGTAGACCTCTCCGTTGTTGCGGTCCACGAACACCCGCGAGGGAAAAGACATGTTCAGGCCATCGTAGTCTTCGCAGACGATGGCCATGACTCCGGCCTTCTCCAACCGGTCAGCTTCCTGGGGGGAAAAACGACCCATGGCCGTTGGTTCCGCCACAGGGGACAAACTCTCCGTGATCAGGTCTTCGGCACTGCCCAAGGACACCAGCCCCAGACAGAGCAAGGCTGCGACCAAGGCCGCAGGGTTCAGACGGCGCCCGGGGAAGGAGATCATCTCCCCTTCCCCGACACGCTGTTGCTAAAGGGAGAGGGAGGGGCTTGCGCCCCTCCTCCCGTCCTATGGTGGAGGAGTTGGAGGGTCACCATAGATTACTCATTGATTCCCTTAGGAACCACGTTGCTTATTATGACATCCCAGGCAACCATAAGTGACCGTCGTGCTGCCTGCCAATTGGGCAGTGTAATCCCAGCGCAACAGATCGTCGTAGGGTGTGCCGTGGGCTCTGTGACACGAGATGCAGGCCACCTGCGCCCCGCTGGTGGTGTAAGCCGTGCCCGGAGTCAAGGACGTGATATCAGCGAAAGCGAACGGATTTTCGCGGTAGTTTACCGAGGCCACCCAGCCGCTCGCAGTGGGGATGTTATTGTCCGTGGGATGCCTGAGCCAGTTGCTGCCATCGGAGGTATTGGCCAGGGTATGGAAGTCAGGGTGGCAGTTGGCGCAGAGCTTGTTGATACCCGCATCGGCATCGGAGCTGTAGATGTTATGTTCACCGCCCGCACCCACTGCGGAGTCGGATATCCCCGCCTCCCAATCAGCGGCGCCCTTGCCCAGGACAGCAGCCTGGGAACTTGCGATCTGCAGATAGCGATAGCCCTCCTTGGCTCCATGGTGGAAGCCCTGGATACCTGCGTCGTTGCCATCGATGGTGGCGTCGCCATGACAGCCATTCATGCCGGCACAAGTCAGGGCCTGAGCGTCCTGAAGGCCCTTGCCGGAGTTCATGCCCCCGGATAGGCCCGGGATCTTGGTGCCGACCAGGGTCCCATCCTCACCCAGGGTGGGCAGCACGATGTCCACGTTATGCACCCCAGCGTCACTCGCCACTCCGCCGGCCCCTTCCTTGAAGGTGCCGCCGGCGCAGGAGTCGCTGTTGTAGGTGCCATCCACCACGGGGGCGACACCACCCAGACCACCATTGGTATGGCAACCGATACAGCCGTTGAGGGTCAGATGGGCCATCCCCGCCGCGCTACTGCCCATGGTCGATCCGTCCTGGGAACTATGCATGGTGTGGCAGTCTACGCAGGAACCGGTCACCGCCGCCCAGGCAGGACAGACCACCAGCGTAGCCACCAAACCCAGCGCCCATGTTCGAACCACGTTACGCGTCCATTGTCTGTGTCTCATCTCTTTCTCCTGCCGCTCTGCTTTGAGCTATGCCTGTAGTGCAACGCCAAAGAAGGACGTACGTCTTGATTCCCTGTTCTCATCCAGCTGCCAATTCATGGGCAGTTCCATGACAATCGCCACACTTTGCGGTGTCATGCATCATTGTCTTGGAATGCGGCTCACCATGACACTTGCTGCACGGTTCAATACTTTTGTGATCCAGGTGACACCCTGAACAGGGCACGTTGGTGTGCTTGGTGACAACCTTGTTCAAGTCATGCTGGACGTCCGCGTGACATCCAGCACAGATGGCGGAGGAAGTCTCATCGGCATAGGACACCACCGTGGGCTTATGTACCGGGTGGCAGGACATGCAGTCGGCAGAGGCCATCTCCACACCCGGACTGTGCGACTCATGACAGTCGGCACACTCGGGAATCTTGCCATGGTTGTCGGCGTGGCAGTCATCACATCCCACGTCACTGGAATGCGCACTGGGATTCATCTTCAATTCACCAGCCACGGACTTGTGGCAGGTGCCGCAATCCGGGGAAAGCTTGTCCATGTCCATGAGCAGGGGACGATGCGCATCCGCATGGCAATTGAGACAGTCCTTCAGGGACTCGTCCGCGCCATGGAACGCTCCGCCGTCCGTACCCACATGGCAGGTGTCGCATTTGGGCATGATTTCAAGGTAATTCTGTTTGCGTGGGCTGTAGACATGGTATGTCTCGTGGCACTTCACGCAATCCAACTGGTGCTTCCCCCCATCCTCCCGAATGGCATCGTAGACAGGGAAATGGCACTGGCCGCATTGCTCGGTTTTCAGCGGAGCAACGCCAGTGTTATACAAGGCAATCCTACTCTGCTCGTGCTGCGGGGGTACCACAGACATCAGTTCCGCAGGTCCGCCCCCGGCCGGGGTCCTCTTCTCGCAGGCCGCCAGGCAGACCAAGCAGACCGCAAGCAGACCAAGCAGCACCAATCCATTGACCAATCTCATATCGTTCACCTCATGCTGTGCCATTGTTCAAATCATCGCGCCGGAATTGACCGGCCCGTTCTATCGCCTCAGGTCGTGCGCCGTGCCGTGGCAATCACTGCAGTCGCCAAACTTCGCCAGCATGGCTTCCGGATGCGGCCTACCGTGGCAGGCGAAGCAAGGAGGAACGGCCTTATGTTCCGAGCGGTGGCAGTTGTCACAGGTCATGTCGTGGTGCTTGGTCGTATTGACGGCCAGCACGTCGAAGGCCTTTTCATGACACGATTTGCAGTATTCCGAAGGGGTCCCGCGCTCATACTTGACAACCAACGGCTTGTGCGCGGGGTGGCAGGTCGTGCAGGACGCTTGATCCATTTCCTCGGTATGCTTGGAATGGCAGTCCAGGCATGCGGGAACCTCGCGATGGCTGGCGTGGCAGTCGTTGCACGCCATCTGGGCATGGGCGCTGGGATAATGTTTGACCTCCAGGCCTTGCTCGCTATGGCAGGTCAGGCACGGCTCGGTGATCTCACCCTCCAGGCGCAGGTTCAGGGGCGCATGGCCCGAGGCATGGCACTGGCTACAGTTTTCCAGGGCGTAATGCTCCTTGCCCATATGACACGTGCCACACTGCGGGACCGCCTGCGCCCCTTGGGGGGGATGCTCTTTATGGCAGTCCAGACAACCGACGGCGGTGCTGTGCTTGCCGCCGTTGACGGCTACCAGCGCAGGCTCCTTCGGATGGCAGACGATGCAATGATCGTTGGTCAGTTTGGTTTCAGTCGGAGTGCCCTGCGCCATCGAGGTCGAACAGCACCAGACCAGAACGACAGCGGCCCCAAGAACACCCACGGTGACCAAGCGCAATTTCAAAAAATCCAATCCCATATCAAACCCTCCCAACCATTCCCGCTGGCCCCCGCAGGCTGCGCAACTACTTATATTCCACCACTAAAAACCCTCCCACCAGTCAGCCCTCGGATGGCCGCGCTGGCAAGGCCGGTAAGCCTCAATCGCATCTCATTCATTTTGTTGAGACTTCAAAACGTATGCCAAGTACAGACACCCAAAAAAAAAGATATACTCTGCGTAATAATTGACTATTTTTATGGCGGCAGTTGACTTTTGCCACCCTCGGGACAGGCATTGCTCGAAAACGAACGCTTGCATTCGAGCACCGAGCCCAGTTTCACCCCATAAACAAAGCTCCGCGCGGAACATCCATCAGGATGTTCCGCGCGGAGCTTACACGACCAGGACCCCCCCCCAGGGACTAGGGGGTCATCCGTCGATCAGACGATAGATCTTGTTGCGATCCCAGTGAAGGTATTCGGCCGCTTGCGTCTTGTTGTTGCCAAAGCGGTCCACGGCCTTGATCACGAGCTGCCGTTTGAGATCATTAAGAAACTCATCCAGGTCGAAGGGTTCGTCAGGAAGGGCCAGATCGGACAGCTCGAACAGGCTAAACGTCCTGTTCCAGCCCCCGTTAGCGCTTGGCCTGGGTGCCAAAAACTCCAGATGCTCCGTTCTGAGCTCCTCATCGTCATACACCAGTACGGCCCGCTCAATGACATTCTTCAGTTCGCGCACATTGCCCTTCCACGGATAGGCCCTGAGCATGTCCACAGCGGCCCTGGACAAGCCCTTGAAGCGCTTCTTCTTGCTCCTGGCCTCATCCTCCAGGAACAACTGCGCCAGGGGCGCGATGTCCTCCTTGCGTTGGCGCAGGGGCAGTATGGTGAAATAGCCTATCTTCAGGCGATGGAAGAGGTCACGCCGGAAGGTCCCCTCCTCCACCATCTTCTCCAAGTTGCAGTTGGTGGCACAGATGATGCGAGCCTCAAGGTTGATCTTCTTGATACCACCAACCCTGTAAAACTTACGACTCTCCAAGACGCGCAGCAGCTTGGGCTGGATGTGCAGCGGCAGTTCGCCGATCTCATCCAGGAACAGGGTGCCCTTGCCGGCGGCCTCCAACTTGCCCGAGGAGCCCTTACGGTCACTGCCCGTGAACGCGCCGGCCTCATAGCCGAACAATTCGCTCTCAAACAGGTTCTCGGAGATGGCGGCGCAGTTGATGTCCACGAACGGGGCCTTGAATCCGTCTTCCCCATGATGGATGAGTCTGGCCACAATCTCCTTGCCCGTACCCGTCTCACCCTCGATGAGCACAGGGACATCGGTATTCGCGTGATACAACCGGGCGTCGATGACGATCTGTTTCATACAGGACGAGGAAACAACGATGTTGCCCACCCCGGTCACCCTGCGCAGCTGCTCCCGGGCGTTCTCCAGATCGCGCTGCAAGTCGGATGTAGCCTCCATGATGCGCCGGTCACAACACTGCGAAAGATCCCTGTTTTCCAGCAACAAGGCCTGATGCTCGGCACTACGCTCCACCACGGCGGCCAGTTCCCGGGCGTCCAGAGGCTTCTTCAGAAAGTCGTAAGCCCCCAGCCTGAGCGCTTTAACAGCAATCTCAATTTCGCCATGCCCGGTAATGATGATCACATCGCTGGAGAACGTGGTCTTGCTTTTCTTGACGCGCTCCAGGAACTCCAAACCATCGATGCCCGGCATACACACATCGGTAATGATAACAGGATGGTAGGTCTCGGCACAATGTTTGAGCGCCGTAGCCGCGTCTCCGCACAACACTGCCTCGTACCCCAGCATGGTGATCATATCCCCCAAACTGGACAGACTGATGGGCTCATCGTCCACTATCATAATCTTCATTCAGCTATTCCCCTCCTGCAGACTGCGGCCCGTCCCCCTTGAGCAGCGACACTTCAATTCTCGCTCCCTTGAGATGGTCCGAGACACCGGCTATTATACTGCCGTTCCAGGAGTTTACGAAGGTCTGGACCAGGGACAATCCCAGCCCCATGCTTCCACCATGTTTCTTGGTCGTGTAGAACGGCTCGAATATTCTTTCCGGTTCATCTGCAAATCCGGGGCCGTTATCCTCCACGGACAGGATCACATGCTGTTCGTTGGCCAGGGTGGAGATGACAACAAGCTTGTCGCGTCGCTCGTGATTGTCATGGCTGTCGATGGCGTTGACCATAAGATTGATCACCACCTGCTCAAGCTGAATGCCGTTGGCGCGAACCAGCGTTGGCGCCTTCTCCAATTCCAGCGATAGTCTGATGCCATGGTAGGCCAGTCTGGCGGACATCAGCGTCAGAGCACGTTTCACAGCCAGATTGAGATCCACAAGCCCGACATCCACGTCATCACCCTTGCGGATGAGCAGGCGCATATGGTCGATGACCGAGGCGATCCTGTCCGCGGCTCCCTGGATCTTGCCCAACTGCTCCAGGAGCACCGACGGCTCGACCTGTTGCTCCTTCTCAACCAGCATCATCAGGCCCGTGGCCCACAGTTTCAGGGCGTTCAGAGGTTGATTCACCTCATGGGCAATGCCGCTGCTCATGGTGGCCAACAATTCAGTCTTCGTGGCGCGCTGCAGTTGCTCGGTGAGTTTCACCTCCTCGGTGACGTCCGTGTACATGACGACCCCCTGGACCACCTGTCCCTCGTTGTCACGGATGGGACAGGCAATGACCCTGAACATCCGCGAGCCCCCTCGCACGACCAACTCCTTGATCTGGGTATGCACCTCGCCGTCGACGAACAGCGTTGCACAGGGACAGAGGGAACAGCGGTCCTGACGTCCCACCATGGAATAGCAATGATCGCCAACACTGAGCACAGCATCCGGAAACCATTCCTTGAACGTGGTGTTGGAAGCCACCACGCGCAATTCGCGATCCAGAAGCAACATCCCTCCCGGGAGATTCTCGGTGATGGTGCGATAACGGCGCTCGCTTTCCCGCAACAGATCCTCGGCGTGACGGCGCTCGGTGATGTCCACGGCCACTCCGGCCAGACGGTAGACCTTGCCATGGTCATCGAGCACGGGGAATACCCGCCAGTGCACCCAGCGCAACCCCCCGTCGGGGCGTTGGATACGGAATTCACAGTCCGCTGTCCGGTCCGCGAGGGCTTCTTGCAGGCTCTCGCGGACAAGGTCCCTGTCCTGGAGGCCAAGGGACTCAAAAAACGAGAATGGATCCGCCAGGAGCGTTTCGGGCGACCGCCCCCAGATTCGCTCGTACCCAGGGCTGGCGTAAAGCAGACTAACGCTGTCAGCTTCCCGCACCCAGAAAAATACATGCGTATTTTCAACCATATGGCGAAACCGCTCCTCACTTTCGCCCAACGACTCTTCCGCGCGCATACGCTCCAGAACTTGTTCCTTGAGCCGGCTGTTGGAATTCACCAACTGGCGCGTCCTGTTCGCAACCATCCTTCTCAGGCCAAAGGCCCAGGCCAACACGAGCAGGGCTACAATCCCCACAGCAATGAATCCACCGATAAACAGGCTGGTGATGCGCTTGCGAACCCGTCCGTCCCAGGCCACAGGGTCGTACACCAGCTCATGGATGTCCACGCGGCCTTTGACCAGTCCGAACTCGCGTAGATATTCATGCATCTGCCCCCAGCGCTCGGCATTGACGTGCCCCAACAGTTCCACATGCGGGTAAGGGCAGAGATGCTTTACGCCCTCCACCTGGGCAGCATTGAACTCCGTGGGGTTCAGGGGCGAAATCATCCGAGGCAATTCCCCCGAAATGCGTGTCGCCACCTCATCGGCATGGTCCAGGGCATACTCCCAACCCTTGAGGCTGGCCCTGACAAAGGCCTGGACCATGGCCGGATCGGAATCGATGAGATCCCAGGTCGTATAGAGAGAATCACCATAAAAATCGACGCCATAAGACATGGGCCGCAACACGCTGTAGTCCACCCCCAGATTACGCAACATGAACGGGGTGGTCAGGCGGTAGCCGAGGATGGCGTCCACCTCACCGCTGGCCAGCTGCTGGTAATGCCGCACACCCCTTTGGATAGGCATGTACTCCAGGGATTCAGGATCCACGCCTTCGGCATGGAGCATGGCCTGCAATTCCACCTCGAACAGGTCGCCAGGACGGCGCACCAATTTTTTGCCCGTCAGGTCCAGGGGGCCACCGATGCCACTATCCTTGCGTACATAGATTTCAGCCGCGCTATGCTGAAAAATCGAGGCCAGGACGACCACCGGCGCGCCCTTGTCGCGGGCAACGAGGATGTCCGAGGCCCCCACTCCAAACTGAGCCTCACCCCCCGTCACCGCATCAATGGCCTTGCTGAAGGTGCCGTCTGCGCTATAGGCAGATCGAATATCGACGTCCAATCCCGCCTCGGAGTAATATCCCTGCCACTGCGCCGCGTAGTATCCAGCGAACTGGAACTGATGGTCCCAACACAGTTGAAGCACGACCTTCTTGGCCTCCGCATTCCCATGGAGAACGCAGAAAGTGACGCACATCATAAGGATGCACATCGCACGGCGAATAATCATCTTCGTCACTCCAGTTTGATAACCTCAGTAAAATAGTTGAAGGATTGTTGTCACATTCACATTCTTAGCGCAACCGTAACACTCGAGCCGCACGCAAACCAAAAAACCAACTCATTCACGAAAACAGCACCCCTTCTCTGCACCCCACTCGGACGACCACCCTGCGACACCGATATCCCTTTGCAGTGTTCGGATGCGAACAATGTTCGAATCCGAACGCCTGAGCATGAGATTTCTGCGAAAGACCCCTTCGTGCCGATCCACCATTTTCGAAGTATATACAATAAAAACAGATAGATTGGATTTTTCACAACTCTCGCCGATACTGGCATGCATTTTGTTTCATAAGGGCATGCATGCAAAAGCTATGAGAACCCTGTTGGTGAGCGACGACGAGTCCACCCTTGAAGCCCTGGGACGCATTCTGACCATGTGCCACATGACATGCGAGATGTGTCTTTTGAAAGATATGCCTTCGAGGACTCTGCTTCAGAACACTACACACTGCGATTTCATCATTCTCGACTACATGGAGTTCTCACCTGATGGCCTTGATCTGTTGTTGTCCATGCGGAAAAAAAAACAGCGCAAGCCGATCATCATTATCACCAACAGCCGCGCGTATATGGAAAGTTCAACTCTGGTCAACAATCACGCTGTGTATCTATTGCGCAAACCAATCAACATCACAAAGCTGATGCAAGCGATTGAATCTGTTATGGATCCAAATCAATGCTCAAAATTGAACAGGACAGCATCGCCTACGTTTTCATTGGAGAATTGAATAATGCGGAGCCACACCGGCAATCACATCTGCCTGTGCGGCCAATGCGATTGCCGAGGAAATGCGCTTGTAAGCCGAGCCTTGCGGATTCGGATGCGTTGTTGATCCTGCAAACAGCTCATCTCCTTACTTCACGAACTCACGCTTAGTTTATTCCAAAACCAGTCCAGAATGGGCGACAAATGATTCAAGACCACTGCGGCAGAGGACATAAAAGCTGTGCAGTCAAGATTCTCAACCTCATCATCCAAAGCCTAACGATCCCTTATGAATGAGACTACTGAAACATGGGTGAAAGATGACGGTCATGACGAAACAACCCCTCGCCTCCAGGGCTCAACTCGTGTCTGAGCTGGAAACTGCAAAGAAACGAATCGCCCTGCTGGAACGGGAACTGGCTCAATACAGAGACAGGTCCTCATGCGACAGCAGACGTGTTGGAGTGCCCTGCAAACAGTTTCCCAAGGGAACTCTCTCTTTGGACGGGCAAGGGATCATCCTGGAAGACAACCAGACAGGGCTGACTGTCCCCGCAATACGTAAAGAAATGGCCGAAATCATCAGACGCACCAAATCCGAATTCCTGTCCAACATAAGTCACGAAATACGCACGCCGCTCAACGGCGTCATGGGCATGCTCCAACTCCTCCAAGCCACGGCCTTGAATGAAGAGCAAAGGGAATATGCACAGAGAGCCCTTGCCCCATGTCAACGCTTGACACAGCTGCTCTGCGACATCCTCGACCTCTCCAGGGGGGAGACGGGAACACTGAGTATCAGCTCCAAACCATTCAATCTGACCGAAGCAATGCAGCAACTTATTGAACTGTTTTCGCTGAATTCCAGCCAGTTGGGGGTCGAACTTCGCTATCACGTTGATCCCACCATTCCACAATGGGTTCTCGGAGATGCACTCCGCCTGCAGCAGGTGCTCAACAATCTGCTGGGCAATGCCTTCAAATTCACCACCTCCGGCAGGGTGACGATCGAGGCCTACCCCCTGAGCACATCATGCCCAGAGCAATACCGCGTCCTGTTCTCGGTTTCGGACACAGGCATCGGTATCCCCGATGACAAGCTCGAGCTGCTGTTCGAGCCTTTCTCACACGCCTGCGAGGATTACACGAGAACCCATCAAGGAGCTGGCCTGGGACTGCCCATTTGCGAGCGTCTGGTGACGCTCATGGGCGGCAATATTGCTGTTTCCAGCACAGTAGACGAGGGCACGACTGTCCACTTCTGCATCAACTTCGGCCTGCCAGAGCCTTTCCCTCTGAAGCCGCAGGCAATGCAAAACCAGAAAAGGCCTTCCATGCAACCCCTCAGCATCCTGTTGGCCGAGGACGATCGGATCAACAGCATGGCAACCCGGATACAGCTGGAGAACCTGGGACACAACGTCACGACGGCATACGATGGTCAAGCGGCCTTGGATGCCCTGCGCAAGGATAATTTCAGTGTGGTGCTGATGGATGTGCAGATGCCGGTCATGGACGGGGTGAAAACAACCATGGCCATCCGTAACAGTGCGGCTGGAGAGGACAAGATGGACATCCCCATCATCGCCATGACGGCCTACACCATGCCTCACGACAAAATACAATTCCTGACAGCAGGAATGGACGGGTATATCACCAAACCATTAAACATAAACGATTTGTATAATATCCTTGATAAAACAATTGAAAACAAGGTGAACACCATAAATAGATCAAAAGAAACAATGCAAGAATCATGTCTAGAAATCACAGCATAAAAAACTATTCAAGTAATATCAATTGAATAATATATCTCGCAAAAGTTGAACAATCAACTCTGCTAAAGAAAAAACAATGGACAATCAATGACCATGCACAATATCGAAATACTTGCATTCAAGGGTTGTCTGCCGGCGTTAACATTGTATAACAGCCTGCTCGAGCTGCTTGAGCAAGACCCCTCACGTTTCACCGTGCGTTTGGATATTGTGCCTGCGCCACGCCAAGCCAAGAAAATGGGGATGCATGGCTCTCCCACCATCTTAGTGAACCAGAGGGAATACCAGATCAAACGCCGAGGGCCAGCCAGCTTTTATTGAAGGGCTTACACCACGGCGGAAGGCTTTCGCCCCACACCAGCCATTGCGGATTTGCTCTCCTTCGCCGAGGGGAACCTCGCCACGCACCTGCCGCATGTGGGGTCGCCGTCCGGGGCCTATCCCACGCTGCTCGCTGCGGACTGGTGCCCCCTGTCCAAGGCCGCCGGTGCATTCTGGAAAGAGGCCGCCCACATTGCGGGCAGCAGGCTGCGCCTGCTGACTATCGACAGCGAAGAAGGCGTCAGGCTCGCCACCACAGAGAACATCGCGGGAGTACCCTGTCTGGTGCTCTCCCCCACGCGCCGTTTCTACGGGCTGGACCTGAGCCGCTCGGAGGCCACGGAGTTACTCAGCCGCCATACGGAGATTGAGCATGCGTGATGACAACCCCTATCTCACCTCTGCACTGTCAAGACTTGGATACTGCAGCGACACCTTCGCCAGCCTGCCCCTGATGAGCCTGGACGATCTTTGCGACATATCCTGTGACATCGTGGGCAGCGTCCTGGGATGCAGCCTGGTGTTATTGCATTTCGATGATCAGGAATGTTTTTCCAAGACCTACGTCAAACGGTTCGACCCCGCGCCCTTCGCCATCCCCACCGTAGACGGCGAACTCGCGGATCACCTCACGAACCGGTTCCGTACCCACCCCCGGAGGAGCATGGACATCCAGTCCATCATCCAAGCGGTCGCCGCCGTTCCCACAACCCACACCGGCGACGGCCGCATCCGGGGGGCCCAACTGACCATCTGCAACGAAGACGGCCGTAGGCACACCGGATTCATCGTGGCATCGCCCCAACATCCCGCCACCGACGAAGCCATCTTCGACGTCTTGCTGGAAATCATGTCCGGCTTGGTGGCTGGCGCAGTCTCCAAGTGCCTGACCACAATCGGCCTGCTTCGTGCCAACAGGAGACTGGAGTCCGAGATCACCGAACGGGTCAAGGCGGAACAAGCAACACGCGAATCCGAAGATCTCAGACACATCGTGGCGGAGCATAACCTGGACTGGGTGTACTGGCAGGACAGTCAAGGCAGGATTCTCTATGTCAACCCTGCGTGCGAAACCATCTCGGGCATGACGCCGCAGCAATTCCGGCAGGCCCCGGAAACGTTCGTAACGTGCATCCACAGCGATGACATTGCCCGCTGGCAACAGTATCTCCTACAGCCCCCCACAGGCACCGACCCGCTAGACTTCCGCATCTTTCGTCCTGACGGGTCCATGCGCTGGCTCTGTCAGACCAACTGCATCATTCGGGACAGACGCGGCCATGACTTGGGCATCCGCTGCAGCGTCCAGGACATCACTGATCGCAAAATCCGCGAGATGCGCCACGAGGCCGAATCCCTGCACGACCCGCTCACCGGATTGGCCAACCGCACCCTGTGCCTCAACCGCATCACCCATTCCATCCAACGCAGCAAACGCAGGGATGACTATTATTACGCAGTAATCTTCATCGATCTCGACAGATTCAAGATCATCAACGACTGCCTGGGGCACACCACTGGCGACACCTTGCTCATCGAAGTGGGCCACCGCCTGCTGCGCTGCATCCGTGGCCTGGATACCGCCGCGCGCATCGGCGGCGACGAGTTCATGCTGCTGCTGGAAGAACTTGAATCCCCCCGCCAGGCAATTCAGATCATCAAGCGAGTGCGCGATGCCATGCGCGAGCCATTCAAACTGCTGGCCCGGGAGATCACGGTCACCGCCAGCCTGGGCATCGTACTCAGCCCGTGCCAATGCGAACACCCCGAAGACCTGATGCGCAACTCAAACATCGCCATGCACCATGCCAAGAACAAGGGCCGCAACAGGTTCAAGGTCTTCACGCCCAAGATGTTCGAGAAAACAATCCGGCGCATGTCCCTGGAACACGATATGCGGCGTGCCATCTTCAGAGGCGAATACTTCCTGGAATTCCAGCCCATCGTGACCCTGCACGATTCCCGTCTCACGGGCTTCGAGGCCCTGGTGCGCTGGAACCACCCGGACAGGGGGCTGATGGGGCCCTCGGAATTCATCCCCATGGCCGAGGAAAGCGGGCTGATTATCGAGTTGGGATGCTGGGTGTTGGAAGAGGCCTGTCAGACCCTCGTGGCTTGGCAGAAAAACCATCCCCTGGCTCAGGATCTCACCATGTCGGTCAACATCTCGGGCAAACAATTCTCCCAGCCCGGCATTGTGGACTCCATCAAGGGCATCATGAAAAAGACCGGCATACAACCCCAGAACCTGAAACTGGAAATCACCGAAACCATGATCATGCAGGACGCCAAGAGCTCCATCGAGAAGCTCCACCGGATGTGCGAGTTGGGCCTTGCCTTCAGCATCGACGACTTCGGCACGGGCTACTCGTCCATGAGCTACCTGCAGCAGTTCCCCATCGACAGCCTGAAGATCGATTTCAGTTTCATCCGCAACATGCGCACCGCACAGGAAAACGTGGAAATCGTGAAGATCATCATCCAACTGGCGCATAGCCTGGGACTGGAGGTGGTGGCCGAAGGCGTGGAGAGTGGCTGGCATCAGGACGCCCTGACCTCAATGGGTTGTGAATACGGCCAGGGGTACTTCTTCGCCAAGCCTCTCTCCATGAGTTCCGCCGAAAAGATCATCAGCGCCCGACAGCAGGTCCTGGCGGAACCGGCAACCGGCCAACTTCCCTCTCGCCACCCGCAGCCACCATCTGTAGCCGTCCCCTCGGGCAATACGGAGCACAAGAGGACAACCAATCCGTCACCATCAACCTGTTGAAGGTCAGACAGTGCCCCCTGAGGGTTGAGCGCAACCCGAGGACAGCCAAGTCTGGACCCAGAGACTAAGAGCTTGCCCTCTTGCAGGCCACGCAGATGATTCCGGGGCGTCCCTTCCCTAAACACCCGACCAGTCCCCACCAGCAAACACAAGGCCCCTGGCAATCGCCAGGGGCCTTGTGTTTCACCCGCATGATAATCACCCTCGACATAGTCTCGCCTGAACAGCTTCAGCAAGAACCCTTCACGCGTTATTCAAGGGAGCCTCTTGAAGTCTCACTGCAACTTGCTGCGCACGAACAGCGTGGCGATGGTCAGGGTGATCAGCGCAATAACCGCCATCGGCCAAGCGTTGACGAGGATTTCCGGCAGCGGCAAGGCCTTCAGGAAACTGCCCTGAAGGATGATCAGATAGTGCTTCAGAGGAATCGCCTGCGCCACCCACTGGAGGAAAAGCGGCATATTCTCCACAGGAGTCGCGAAACCCGACATCAGCGTGGCGGGAACCATGATGCTGAAGGCGCCCAGGATGCCCTGCTGCTGGGTCGAGGAAACCGCCGAGATGGCCAGCCCGATACCCAGCATGGAGAGGGTGAACAGCTCCAGACTGAGGAACAGGAGCCAAAATGAACCCGTAAAGGGAATACCGAAGGCAAACACGGCCGCAGCCATCATGAACAGGCCAAGGACCGTGCAGATCATCAAGCCCGGAGCCATCTTGGCCACAATGATCTCCAGCGGTGTACAGGGTGAAACCAGCAGCTGGTCAAAGGTCCCGAGCTCGCGCTCGCGCGCGATGGAAAGGGCCGTGATCAGCAGCGCCTCGAAGGACACCAGGATACCACCGATGCCCGGCACCACGAACCAGAGGTAGATCAGATTCGGGTTGAACCAATGGCGCACCGCCACACTCTGTCCCGCGCCCTGGCCCGTGGCGTTCAGCTCGGCACCAAGTCCGCTGGCGATGGCATTCAGATAGCCGAAGACGACCTGCCCCGAGTTGGCTCGGCGGCCATCCAGGATGACCTGGGCCTTGGCCTCCCGCCCTGCGACGATCTCGCGGGAGAACTGTTCGGGGATATCGATGGCGGCGATGACCTCGCGCCGCTCGATCATCAGGGTCAGCTCGGCGGGACTGTGCACGGGGTGCAGGCGGTGCACGAAGCCAGCAGCCCCGACCCGCGCCACAAGCTCCTGCGACCATCTGCCCGCGTCCCGATCATAGACCGCGATGTCCACATTACGCACCTCCAGGGTCGCCGCAAAGGAGAAGATCAAGAGTTGCAACAGCGGCGGCCCAATAAGGATCAACCGGCTCTTGGGATCGCGTAGGACGCTGAGCAGTTCCTTGATGATCTGCGCCCGCAGGCGTGGTGACAGCAAATGCATGGTGTTCAGTCCAGACGCTTGTGGGTTGCCAGGCGGGCGATGACGGAAAAGACGGAGCCGATGCCCAGCATGACCAGCATGTTAGGCCACAAAACCGTCCAGATATCTCCGGCGAGGAAGACAGTCTGCAACGAGGCGACGTAATACCGTGCCGGGACCACATAGGTCAGCATCCGGATCGGGGTGGGCATGGAATCGATCTCAAAGAGGAAACCCGAGAGCATAAAGGCCGGGAGAAAACCCGAGAAGAGAGCGACTTGAGCGGCGATGAACTGGTTCTTGGTCAAGGCCGAAATCAGCAGCCCCTGGCCCAATGCGGGGACGAGAAACACCGCGGAAATCAACAGCAGCGCCAGCCACGATCCGCAGAGCGGAACCCCGAGGACAAGGGTCCCGAACAAGGCCGAGAGAACCATCGCCGCCATGCCCAGAGCGAAATACGGCAGGAGTTTGCCCACCAGGATCTCAGGGACCGAGGCGGGCGTGGACATGATCGCCTCCATGGTGCCGCGCTCCCATTCGCGCGCCACCACCATGGCCGTGAGCAGCGTACCGATCATGGTCATAATGATCGCGATGGCCCCGGGCACGAGAAAACGGCGGCTTTCAATCTCCTGGTTGAACCAGAATCGCGGCTCGAACGTCACCGTGCCCGTGGTACCCACAAAGCGCGAGGAGCGCCACGAGCTGATGACCCCCTGCGCGTAGTTGGATACGAAGTTGGCCGTGTTGGGCTGCGTGCCGTCGGTAATGATCTGCACAAGGGGACCGCCCTCGATTGATGCCAGGCGTTGTTCGAAATCCTGAGGGATCACCACATACCCCCGCAGCCTGCCGCCGAGCACCGCCTCGGCCACTTCGCGGCGATCCCTGGCAGGGGTCACGGCAAAATAGCGGGTGCCGGAAAAAGCGGCGGCAAGGGACTGGGCCGCCGGGCCGTCGGACTCCAGCACGACCCCGATGGGGACACGGCGGATGTCGAGGTTCACGGCAAAGGCGAACAGCAGAAGCATCACCACCGGCAACGCAAAGGCGATAAGGATGGTCGAGGGATCGCGGATCGCCTGCAGGCTTTCCTTGCGTACCAGAGCCGCCACCCGTCTGAGATTGAATTCAGGAATCATCCGGTTCCCGGAGCTCATTGTCCCTCCCCTGTCCGGGAAGGGCCGTTCCCCACATCCACCGACTGAATGAGATGGATAAAGGCGTCCTCCATGGTCGGATCCGGAAGCTCGGCGCTGACCGCCAGGGCCTTGATGGCATCGGGAGTGTCCAGGGCAATGAGCTTGGCCTTGTACATCAAGGCAACCCGGTCGCAATACTCGGCCTCATCCATGAAATGCGTGGTCACCAGCACGGTCACACCCTTGCGCACCAGCCCGTTGATATGGGTCCAGAATTCACGGCGCGTGATGGGATCAACGCCCGAGGTGGGTTCGTCCAGGAACAACACAGCCGGGCGATGCATCAGGGAGCAGGCCAAGGCCAGGCGCTGCTTGTGGCCCAGGGGCAATTCGTTGGGCGACACGTCCAGGTATCTCTCCAGGCGGAAGATCTCGATCATCTCAGCGATTCGTTCGCGCCTGGCCTCACCATCGAGTCCATATACCCCTGCCGAGAATTCGAGGTTCTGCCGCACCGAAAGCACACCGTACAGGGAGAATTTCTGCGCCATATAGCCGAGCCTGCCCTTGGCCGCGCTGGTGGCGGTACGCAGGTCCAGTCCCACCACACGGGCGTCCCCCGAGCTAGGCTTGAGCAACCCGCACAGCATCTTGAACGTCGTGGACTTGCCCGCGCCATTGGGGCCGAGCAACCCGAAGATCTCGCCCTTCTTGACCTGAAAACTGACATTGTCCGTGGCCACAAAGCTGCCAAAGCGCCGGGTCAGGTCACGGCACTCCACCGTGATGTCCAGTCCGACGTCCACAGGGTCCATGCGTTCCGCCAGGACGGACGTGCCGCTGGGGCCACCGCCCAGCAGATCGATGAAGCCGTCCTCGAAGCGCGGGGCGACCGGGGCGATGCGCGCCCCAACCTCCTGCGCCAAGGCCTCAATCTCCTCCCGGCCAGCCCCCTTGCGCAGGACGACCCGCACCGCATTGCCCTGGGTCACGCCGTCACACACGGATTTCAGATCCAGCACCTGCGACAGCACGAGCCGACGGTCACGCCGGGGTTCGAGCAGCCGAAAACTCCGCTCTTCCAGGGTTGCGGTGAGCTCGGCCGGAGGCCCTGCAAACTCGATCTGGCCCTCGTTGAGCAGCAACACGCTCTCGCAGCGCTCGGCCTCATCGAGATACGCGGTGGACCAGACAACGGCCATGCCCTCGCTGGTCATCTCGTGCACCATGCGCCACAGGTCCTGCCTGCTCACGGGATCGACGCCCACGCTCGGCTCATCCAGCAGCAAGACCTTGGGCCGCGCCATCAATGCGCAGGCCAGACCAAGCTTCTGCTTCATGCCCCCCGAGAGTTGCCCAGCCAGACGCTGCGTGAAAGGCGCAAGCCGGGTGAACTCCAGGAGCTGCTCGAAGATTGGCTGCTGGCTTTTCGATTCCATTCCCCGCAGCCGCGCATAGAGCCGCATGTTCTCCAAAACGGAAAGATCCTCATACAACCCGAATCGTTGGGGCATGTAGCCCGTGAGAGTGTGGATACTGTCGCTGTCGCGCACGGAGTCGCAACCGGCCACGGTGATCCTGCCCTCGGTGGGGGCCATCAGGGCCGCCATCAGACGCATCAGCGTGGTCTTGCCTGCACCGTCCGGACCCACCAGCCCCGTCAGCCGACCGGCCAGAATGCTCGCGCTGAGGCCACGCAAGGCCTCGACCTCGCCGAAACACTTGCTGACGCCGAGGATTTCGACCGCTGCCTGCGGCAAAAACGAACCCTGAGAGGCTTGAGAACTCATGTCACTGGCCGTTCGTGCCACGAGGGACGTGGATCGTCACGGGCATGCCCTGGCGCAATCCATCGTCGGCATCGGGAACGACAATGCGCAGCCGGTACACGAGATCGGTCCTGAGGTCAGTGGTTTCCACGGATTTCGGCGTGAACTCCGCCCGGGGTGAGATGAACCCGATCCGACCCTGGTAGACCTTGGCCGAGGAATCGGTGTGCACGGTCACCGCGGCCCCGGGAACGAGCCAGCCGAGATGCGGTTCGCTCACATAGGCCCGCAGATACACCGGATCGCGCAGGGACAGACTGTAAACCGGCGTTGTGGCGTTGACCATGCTCCCAGGCTCCCGAACCCGAGAGAGCACCGTGGCCTTGCTTGGCGACACAAGACGCGTGTCAGCCAGGGCCGTCCTGGCTTGGGCCGCCGCAGCCTGGGCCGCCAGCAACCGGGCCTCTGCAGCGGCGATGTCCTCACTGCGGGCCCCTTCCCTTTGCAAGGCCAGGGCTTGGCGTGCCGAGGCCAACTTAGCCTGGGCCTGATCATGAGCCGAACGGGCCAAATCAAAGGCCTGACGGCTTGTGGAGCCGGACTCCAGCAACGAGTCCTGGCGCTTGAATTCGATCTTCGCATTACGGAACACGGCCTGGGCTTGGCGCACCGCTTCCTCCGCCTGGGCGATATCCTGGGAGCGGTTGCCGCGACGTAGCTTGTCCAGCCCGGCCTCGGCGACCTGAACTTCGGCCTCGGTGGCGGCCAGGGCATCGACATAGGGCTGGGAGTCGAGTTCAGCCATGAGTTCACCAGGGGCGACCGCAGCCCCCTCTTCAAAGACCATCCTCGCAAGGCGCCCCGGCTGACGGAAGGCAAGCTCGACCTCGCGGATATCCACATTGCCATAGAGCATCAGCGGACCATTCTGATCGGCGTCTCGCCCCAGCCACCAGTAACCTGCCGAGGATGCAGCCACGACAGCGACAACCACAAGGACACGCAGCTTAACGGATATCATTTCAGTCTCCCGTGGCGATCAGGGCCACGATGTTTTTACGGACTTGGGTTTGGATGGCCAACAGCTCCTTGTCCCGGACAGACTCCCATCCCAGGTGTTTCATCACTCCGGCCCGTGCAAAGCGGAACACGAGCACCTGTCCAAGGAGGGTGGACACCAGCAATCGGACATCAGCAACGGAATCAGTCGGACGCAGCCGTTGCACCAGTGCCGTCAAAAGCCGCAGGAGCCTGCTCATGAAGCCGTCATACAGTATGGAAAAGGCGGCCGTGGGATTCTGTTGCTCACGCATGATCATCTGCGACCAATGGGCGGACTGCTCGTGGACCACAAGGGCCACCATGACGTCTGTCAGGCGCAGCAAGGGGGCAAGGTAATAATCTTGCCGAGCCTTGCCGACCGGCGCATCCGACGTCGCAAGCACGGCGTCGATGGCCTCGGCCATGGGCTCGATGCGCTGCCGTATCTGAGCCACGAGGTGCTCGAACGTGGCCAGATACAGCCCTTCCTTGTTGCCGAAATGATAGCCGATGAGCGCCTGATTCACGCCGGCAAGCTGAGCTATCTCGCGCAGGCTGGTGGCATGAAAGCCATCGCGCGCGAAGACCTGGGTTGCGGTGGTCAGCAGGGCCTCGCGAGTGGCCGCACCGCGAGGGGATTGCTTGGACTCGATCATCATGGATACCAATTTACTTAAACGATCAATTAAGTCAAGAGACCAAGACGACCCGATGCCCTGCTGGTATCAAATGAAACAGGGAGCCCGCCTGTCGGCTGACTCCCTGACCGTGTTCTGCAACCATTGCCTTCAAACAAAAATCGCTAATCAAAACTACATTCAGACCTGAAATCTCTCAGTCTGACAAAAAGACTTAGAAGACACCCCGTTCATTCATGTAAGGCCCCATCTCCTGATCCAGGCCCAGGGTATGGTCCATCAGCCAATCGTGCAAAAAATCTAATAATTCGAAGGATAAGGTGGCACTGCCATCGCGCAGTTTGGCCTGAAGATCCACGGCTGTCCCAGCCAGCTTGTCGTGCTCGGCCTTGTGCTCTTCATACCCGGGAAAGGCATGCTTGACGTACAGCTGCTCCTCGGTCTGAAAATGCTCCACCGTGTACTCGATGAGTTCGTCCAGGATGGAAAACAGCTCTCCCTGCTCCTTGCCCTCTGTCACGGCATCATGCAGCCGGTTCAAGATAGCGAAGAGATGCTTGTGCTGATCGTCCACCTCTTTGATATTGACCTTGTTCTTGTCTGTCCACTCGATGAACGCCATAGAGCCCCCTCCTTTCCAAATGAATTAAATTGTACTGACGCCCGTCCACTCCTTGCCCGGAGGAATACGCTTCATGGTATTGCAACGCTTCAGATAGATCGCCGGGATACTGTCTTCAGGACAGATCTCCGCACAGGCCGTGAATTTCTCCAGGGCTTGATCAAACTCGCCCGCCTTGTAATGGACCATGGCCTCGGCCAAAAAACCCAGCGTGGCGACCTTGCCCTTGGCGAGATCCTCCGGGTCGGCGTCAAAACACTCGTACAGGGTCACGGGTTCATGCTTGCCCTTGACGCGCACGGTATCGATTTCGCGGAGCATGAACTCGCTCGGGTCAGGCAGACGCATGTACACGCTGTCGGAGATGACGATCTCAACCTTGAACGTCTTGGTCACGGACTCGATGCGTGACGCCAGATTCACCGTGTCGCCGATGGCCGTGGTCTGCATGCGCTCATGCGTGCCAATGGTCCCAAGGGTGACCTCACCAAAATGCAACCCGTACCCGCAATGAACCGCCGGCAGCCCCACTTTGCGTCGATCGTCATTGAACTCCCGCAGATCCAGGCGCATGCTCACGGCCGCACGCAGGGCGTCCTCGGGCGCACGAGGAAACAAGGCCATGAGTGCATCACCAATGAAGATGTCGATAAAACCCTCATTGGAGGTCACCGAACCGGAAACAAAGACAAAGTAGTCGTTGAGGAAACGGAACACCTCCTGAGACGACATGCCCTCGGACATCGTGGTGTACGAACGGATGTCCGAAAACAGGACAGCCACTTCGCGCAGCACACTGGTGGACAGCTCCACGTCATTCAGACTGCCCTTGCCCACAAGCCGCAGGAACTGATGCGGAACGAAACGGGCAAAGGAGACGTTATTCTCGATGATGGACCGCTCGGCACGGCGGCTTTTCTGGCAAAAATACACCATGAGCATGGAGAGAGCTGCCAGGAAAAATGCTCCCGGGACACCAATCATGGCCAGGTCAGCAAGGTACTTGCGTTGATCGGCAAAGTAGGCCTGCTCCGAAACGAAAGAAACAATCTTCCAGCAGCCCGCCTCGTGCTCAGGGTTCAGGACCTTGCTGGTATCAATCACATCGGCCAAACAAAACGTCGCAAAGGTATACAGGCCACCCTTGTCCCAGAACTGGCCACTGTCTTGGGAGGAAATCCGCGCCCAGACCTCCGGTTGCCTGGATTGAAGAGTCCTGTCCCTCCGGTCTTCGAACATGAAACCCCACTCATCTTCATGCTCCGGGGATTTCAGCCAGTAACCCTGTTCGTTCAAGAGCATCATCTGGTCGCCGGCACCGCCCGGAGCTCTGTCGAAAATATCCAGCAACCGTGTGCCCAAGTAGTTGAGAACCACCACTCCCTGGCGCATGCCGGTTTCGCCAAACACCGGAGTGACGAAGCGGATCATAGGCTTATGGGGCTCTTCCACGGCACCATGCTCAACATTCAGATCAAACGGCGAGATATAGATGTCGCCACGCATCAGCTTCAGACCCTCGACGGCATAATAACTGGAGCCCTTAAACCGGAGCTGGCGGGCAGGTGTCAGGAAGGGCTGACCAGCGTTGTAGTTGGCCCGAAAGACCTCCATGCCCGTGATGTCCAGATAGCGAACTTGGTCGTAGACCTTCTTGATTTCGACGAATAGGAGCAGGCTGCGGCGCTTGGTGCCTGACATTCTGTTGGCCATGACATCGGTAACATCCTGGACCCCAGCCAAAAACTGGAGATCAGACACCACGGACATCAACTCCTGGCGCAGCATCTGACCGGCAATGCGCACGTTATGTATGGAACGTTCTTTGATGATGGTCTCAGATTTCTGACCATTCATGGAATAAAGAAAGAACAGGCCAGCAAAGAATAGCAGCAATAACGGCCCCAGGATCAGGGCAAACTGCTTGTACCTGGATGCATGCGACGAGTCTCTACCGGGCTGATTCACCCGCCCCCCCTCTTTCAGACGTGCTCAACGCTTCCCAGAAACCGCAGAATAAATATCACATTCAACGTATGAATATCAGGCAGCCAGCTTGCCTACGAGAAAAAAACATTAAATTACTGAGTTCTAGTTATCAGATAATACTACGCGTTTCCAATAATAAAAAACCTACTGTCGGCCAGTGGTCGCAAAAAATCAGCGGACAAACCTCCCCTGACAAAAAAACGCCTCGCCAGACCCTCAGCGCCCCCCGCCCAGCTCCTATTGTTCATTCTGTAAAAAATCAGTTATGCTGCACCAAAGACAATCCTAGAAGATAGTTTTTTGCCAAAATCATACAGGGAGGGAGAGATGAACAAACAGGATTTCGCCAAACAGATGGTTGAACGCGCCGGACTTGAGTCACCGGCCCAAGCCCGGGAAGTGATGGACGTGATCCTCGGCGCCGTCGCAGAGGAACTCGCAACTGGCGGGGATGTCCAGTTCCGCGGCTTTGGAACCTTTGGCGTCTCCCCGCGCAAGGCCCGCACCGGCCGCAATCCGCAGACCGGGGCAGCCATCACCATCAAGGCCCACAAGGTCGTGACCTTCAAGGCCGGAGCGGACCTGAAAAAGGTCGCCAACGCCTCACATTTTGGGCTGGACTGGCTGAAGTTCAAGGACATCTCCAAGACCGTCGGCGAATTCAAGGCCAAGATCGAGACCAAGGTCAAAAGCTCCGACAAACTGGGCAAGGACACCAAACAGTACCTGGATAATGCCCAGGCCCTGTACGAAGACGCAGGGACCAAGCTCAAGAAGGCTGCGGACTCGGGCGGCAAGGCCTGGGGAGAGGTCAAGACCGGACTGGACAAGGCCCTTGGGGAACTCAAGATCGCCTGGAAAAAGGCCAAGGATTCGTTTTAGACAGCAAGACACTTCGATCCAATGCACAAATCAGCAGACGACGAAGGGCCTGCGCAACTGCCGCAGGCCCTTCGTTCGCCACCCCCATCCGTCAGCCCGCTTCATACATTGCAAAGCCCTGCCCTTTGATCCCCCTCCTCGACACGCGGTATCCGCCCAGGCGCTTCTCGCCACCCCCGGATCAGTCTCCAGATTCCTGCGTCGGCAACGCTCAGATCACCGGATCAATCCGGAATCATCACGCGCCGTCCATCATCCCCCACCCCCGGACTCATCCGGCCCGCGCAAGGGACTCCCTTCATCCGCAACCCAAAGCCATAAAAAAAGCCCGCCCCCTGATGGGGACGGGCCTGATTCATCAGAATCAAACAAGACAGCCAATGGCTACCAACGAGGACGGGACTCGCGGGGCTTGGCTTCGTTGACCTTGATGTTGCGGCCGCCTAAATCGGAGCCGTCCAGGGCCTGCACAGCTTCCTGGGCACCCTGGTCGTCCATCTCGACGAAACCGAAGCCACGGGGGCGTCCAGTCTCGCGGTCTTCGACCAGCTTGACAGAGATGACTTCACCATAGGCCTCGAAAGCATCACGGATGTCGCTTTCGGTGGCGGACCAGGGCAGATTTCCAACATAAAGACTCTTGGACATTCAATTCTCTCCAACAAAATAAGTAATTGTAACTGGCACACAACGCGCCATATAAAAAAGGAACCTTAGCACAAAGCACTAAAGCTCCTTGCTTATCGAATTTAACTTTACCAGCTCCAGCCAATCTTCTGGCCGCACCGCAACCGGGTGCCGCTGGACAATGTATCTGTGTCGTTCATGTCTCTTTTCCAAACACGTGTCAACAGAAAAATAAAAATATATTTAGTCAACCACGACTTCGGGCCAAACCCGCAGCAAGCCTGCGCCAAAACACGCAAAGGCCCCCCGGTCAAAACCGGGGGGCCTGATGATCCACTCACGATTTCCAGTGCCGCGCAACGCGGTGCAAATTCCATCTGGAGTTCTAGCGCGTCAGCCTGCGGTACTTGATGCGGTGTGGCTGATCGGCCTCCTTGCCCAGGCGTTTCTTGCGATCCGCCTCGTACTCGGAATAGGACCCCTCATAGAAGAAGGTTTTGGAATCGCCTTCAAAGGCCAGAATGTGCGTGGCGATGCGATCCAGGAACCAGCGATCGTGGCTGATGACCAGCACACAGCCGCCGAAATTCAGCAGGGCCTCTTCCAAGGCGCGGGTGCTGTTCAGATCCAGATCGTTGGTGGGTTCGTCCAGCAGCAGGACGTTGCCGCCCTCCTTGAGCATCAGGGCCAGATGCACGCGGTTGCGCTCGCCCCCCGAAAGCACGGAGCACTTCTTCTGCTGGTCCGAGCCGGTCAGGTTGAACTTGCCCACGTAGGCCCGGGCGTTGATCTCGCGCGTGCCCATGCGGATGGTCTCCTGACCGTCGGCAATGGCCTCGTACACGGTCTTGTCGTCTGCCAAGGCGCTGCGATGCTGGTCCACATGGGCGCACTGCACGGTCTGTCCCAGCACAAGCTCGCCCGCATCGGGCTGTTCCTGGCCCGTGATCATCCGAAACAGCGTGGTCTTACCAGCGCCGTTGGGTCCAATGATGCCGATGATGCCACCCGCGGGCAGGATGAAATTCATGTCCTCCACCAGGAGCTTGTCCCCGGCCACCTTGCGCACGCCCTGGGCCTCGATCACGGTCTTGCCCAGGCGCGGCCCGGGCGGGATGAACAGCTCCAAATCGCGTCCTCGAGACTCGCTCTCGTTGCCCGCCAGCTCCTCGTAGGCAGTGATGCGCGCCTTGCTCTTGGCATGACGGCCCTTGGGGGACATGCGAATCCACTCCAACTCGCGGGCCAGAGTCTTGCGCCGCTTGTCGTCGGACTTGGCCTCATTGGCCAGGCGTTTTTCCTTCTGCTCCAGCCAGGACGAATAGTTGCCCTTCCAGGGGATGCCCCGGCCGCTGTCCAGTTCCAGAATCCATCCGGCCACGTTGTCCAGAAAGTAGCGGTCATGGGTCACGGCGATGATGGTGCCCGCGTATTCGCTCAAATGCCGCTCCAACCAGGACACGGACTCGGCGTCCAAATGGTTGGTGGGCTCGTCCAAGAGCAGGATGTCCGGCTGTTGCAGCAACAGACGGCATAAGGCCACACGACGGCGTTCACCACCGGAGATCACGGAGACGAGCGTATCGCCGGGGGGACAGCGCAGGGCGTCCATGGCCATCTCTAGGCGGGACTCCAAGTCCCAGGCGCCGGCGGCATCCATCTTCTCCTGCACGTTGGCCTGGCGCGTCAGCAAGGCGTCCATTTCCTCGGGTTCCATGGGCTCGGCGAACTTCTCGTTGATCTCATTGAACTCGTTGACCAGGGCGGCGATCTGGGCCACGCCCTCCTCCACGACCTCACGCACGGTGCGTGATTCGTCCACCAGGGGCTCCTGCTCCAGGTAGCCGATGGTGTACCCTTGGGAGATATGGGTCTCACCCTGGAAATCCTGATCCACACCCGCCAGGATCTTCAGCAGCGAGCTCTTGCCCGAGCCGTTCAAGCCCAGAACGCCGATCTTCGCGCCGTAGAAATAGGACAGGGAGATGTCCTTCAGAATGGGCCGCTTGTCGTAAAACTTGCTGACCCGGACCATGGAATAGATGATTTTATCTGGCTCGTTGCTCATGCTTATATCCTTATCATAGTAGTGATGCCGTGTTGGATTCGACTTATGGCAGAACTCTTCGGGCCCTGCAACACCCGCTCTGAAGCAAAAAACACCCAGGCCACAAGGTCCGCAGCAGGCGCGGGCCTTGCCGTGCTCGCCCCCACCGCCAGGGTCCGATGTGACCAGGGGATAGGGGTCGCTAGACGCCCTCCTGGTCTAGAATGCAGCTGGGACTGAAAATTCCATGACATCCCCGGTCTTGGGATGCACGAAACGCAAATACTTAGCGTGCAGTTTGAGCTGCCCAGGGGCGGTGCCAGTGCCGTATAGCCGGTCGCCCACGATGGGACAATCCAGACCTAGGGGATGGGCCGCATGGACCCGCAGCTGATGGGTACGACCGGTATGCGGGGCAAACTCCACACGCGTACAACCATTTTCCTCACCCAGCCTGTGCCAGTGGGTCAGGGCCTGTTTGCCGTGGATGGGGTCAAAAACCTGGTGGGGACGGTTGTATGGGTCCAGGCGCAGAGCCAGTTCGATGGTTCCCTCGGGCTTATGCACCCGCCCGCCCAGCAGGGCCTCGTAGCGCTTGACCACAGTCCGCTGCTGGAACTGTTCGATGAGTTCACGCACACAGCGCGACGTCAATCCCAGCACCAGGATGCCCGAGGTATCCATGTCCAGCCGATGCACGGTGGGGAACCTGCGGCATTCGGGAAACCGAGCCTGCACGCGGGTGACCACGCAGTCCTGATTCTCGGGGCCGCGCCCGGGCACGGACAACAGGCCCGATGGCTTGTTGACCACCACCAGCTTATTGTCCGCATACAGGATATCCAATTCAGAATTGCTGCTCATCGATCTTCCGTTGTCACCCCATTGCTGTCCAACTCGCGCTCAAGGTCAACGGCGCCACCTCGCCCCTGGCCCTCCAGGCCACAGAGCATGAAACCCAGGATCGGGGCGCAACGCTCCGGGCAAGCCGGATAGAACTCGCCCTGATGCCGCGTGCCGGAACTGTTCTCGCGCCCCCAATAGAACTCCACCAGCCCCGTGGGGGTCAGTCCGTTCCTGGCGGCGTACTGCACCAGTTTGGGTGCGCAGCAGTCGCCCGTGCCCGTGGGCAGGCCACCCGGCCCCAGAAAGACCTCGGCCATGGAACGCGTCAGGCCCCGGAAATTATGCAACTGATACAGGGCGTGCAGATCTTTCATATTCTGCTGGGCCAAGGCCTTGCGCTGCTGCTTCAGGGCCGGACGACGGGGATCGACCGCAGGCAACGCACCCATCTCCCGACCCAGGGCCTTGATGCGCCGCTCCACCGGATCGTGGATGCGGGCAAAGACCTGGGCATCCACCACCGGAGGCACCCAACCAGGCACCAGCCAGGCACCGTTGTACTGGCAGGAGAAAGCCTTCAACGCCCCGGTGTGGCCCCGGGCGTCCCGATAGGCCAGGACGCCGAACATCTGCCCACGGGCCGGGCCATTCAAATAGTCCAACCCAAACCGGGGATCAGCCTCAGCCTGGGGCACGTCAAAATCAATACGCCCGTGTTCTTCAAGCTGCCCCATCAACCTGCGCGCAAGCTCCAGGGCCTGACCAGCATGCAAAAGATGCTCGCGCCCACAGGCGCGGCAATACCCGGCACAGGTCACGGTGTCGGGCGTGATGGAATCAAGGACGATACAGGGCATGGCGTGGAAGTAATCGAAACAGCCACGGAAGGAAAGGGGCACCCCCGTCCCTTGACGCCTACCTGAACAGGCTCAGGTATTGTCCGTAGCCCGCCGCTTCCATCGCCTCCCGGGGGATGAAACGCAAGGCTGCGGAATTCATGCAGTAGCGTAGGCCCGTGGGAGGGGGACCGTCGTCGAACACATGGCCCAAGTGATTGTCCCCAAGGCGGCTGCGAATCTCGGTGCGAGTCGAGAATAGCCTGCGGTCTTCCACGGAGACGATGTTCTCGGGCTCCAGGGGGCGCACGAAGCTGGGCCACCCCGTGCCGGAACGGTACTTGTCCGTGGAACTGAACAGGGCCTCGCCCGACAACAGGTCCACATAGATGCCTTCGCGCTTGTTGTCCCAATATTCATTGTCAAAAGGACGTTCGGTGCCCTCTTGCTGCGTGACCTCAAATTGCAGCGGGGTCAGCAGTCCCTTCAGCTCTTCCGCTCCGGGCTTGGCATAGCCCTCGGGACGCCCTGCATCGGCGGCCCAGGCCACGCCGGCGACAGCGGCGATCAATAATGCGATGGTCAATAGGAGGATCTTCATCGGTTCCACCTCTGCGTGCTGTTTGTCTCAACAAGGTGCGACAGAAACAGGAATTGTCAATGTGAGAATCGGCGCGAAGGCACCAAACCACTGCGATTAAACCGAAAAAGCATGCTTCTCCTCTGTTCATGAAATATGTTAGGTAATCATGACTTCAACGATCAACAAACTGCCAACGGACACCATGATGACGGGACCACAAGACGAGACCTCCCCAGAACGCATACTCCAGGCCGCTCGGAAACGAATTGCCGAACTGGAAGCCCTGGTTGCCGAGCATGCCCTGGAAATCATCTCCCTTCAGGAGAGAGAAAGCCAGTACAGGACCCTGTTCGAGGGCACACCGGGCGGATTGATCCTGACCACCCATGCAGGCCGCATCATCACCGTGAACGAGGCCCTGGCAGAAATGCTGGGCTACACCTTTGACGAATTCCGCAAGGGGCTGTCCCAGGACTTCTCCGCCCATGATTTCTATGTCGCCCCCGGCGAACGCGAAGCCTTGCTCCATCGCCTGAAACAAGATGGAGTCGTCAAAGGCCACGAAATCAGATTGAAGTGCAGGGACGGGCAGATCATCCATGCCCGCATCGACATGCGTATCCTGGATTTCTTCGATCGCCCGCACATCCTGACCGCCGTCCTCGACATCACCGGCCTCAAGCAGGCCGAAGAGGCATTGCGCGCCAACGAGAACTACCTGCGCACCATTCTCGATTCCGCCCATGTGGGCATCATGCTCATCGATGCGCGCACCCATACCATCGTCGACATCAATGAATTCGGCCGACAAATGGTCGGCCTTGAAAAGAAGAGCATCGTGGGCAGGGTCTGCCACAGATTCGTCTGCCCGGCTGAGGAAACAAAATGCCCGGTCACGGACCTGGGTCAACTGGTAGAACGCTCCGAGCGGTCTCTCCTGGACAAGGACGGCCAAGTAGTCCCCATCCACAAGACCGTCACCCGCCTGCGCTACCAAGGCCGGGAACTGCTGCTGGAAAGCTTCGTCAACATCCAGGTGCTCAAGACGGCCCAGCAGGAACTCAAAACGGCACACGACGAACTGGAAGGCAAGGTCGAGGAGCGCACCCGGGAATTGACCTGGGCCAACGACAATCTGATCAGGATCAACGAACAGATCACCCGCGAAATCAAGGTCCGCGAAGAGGCCGAGGCCGCCCTGCGCGAAAGCGAAGAGCGCTTCCGGTCCGTGTTCGAGAACAACCACGCCGTGATGCTGCTCATCGATCCCAAATCAGGCAGAATCGAGGACGCCAACCCGGCAGCCGCCAACTACTACGGCTACCCGCGCGGACAGCTGGTCTCCATGCACCTCTCCAAAATCAACATCCTGTCACAACAGGAACTCAAGGAGGAGTTGCGCAAGGCCAAACAGGAAAGCCGCAGTCATCAGGAATACCAACACCGTCTGGCCGATGGAAGCCTGCGCGATGTCGAGATCTTCAGCGGCCCCATCGCAGTCAATGGCCGCGTCCTGCTCTATTCCATCATCCACGACATCTCCAAGCGCAAGCGCATGGAGACACAACTCCGGGAACTGGCCACCAAGGACTCCCTGACCAAGATCAGCAACCGACGCTATTTCATGGAACGGGCGCACGATGAAATCATCAGAAGCAGACGCTACGGCAGCCCTCTGTCCGTGCTCATGATCGATATCGACGACTTCAAGGTCGTCAACGACAGCCATGGACATGCCCTTGGTGACGAAGTCCTGAAGGCCATGACAAAGGCCTGCCTGAAGACCCTGCGAGAGACCGACATCTTCGGGCGTATCGGCGGAGAGGAATTCGCTGCAACGCTCATCAACACCGACACCCAGGTCGCCCAGGACATCGCCGAACGGCTGCGCGCTGTCCTTGCCACGACCCAGGTCCTCGCCGAATCGACCCCCGTCAACTTCACGGTGAGCATCGGGGTGACGACAATGACCAAGGATGATGCCTCAGTGGAGGCTTTGCTGAAGCGGGCGGATAACGCCATGTACGAAGCCAAGCGTAGCGGCCGCAACAGGGTCGTGATCGCCGAATAAGATCTTTGGCCCACGCAACGCAGGTGGAGTTCCCACCTCCTTAATCACGAGGCCGGTTCTGAGCCTCCACCGTCCCATCAAGGAAGAATTGCCCCCCGTGGGATACAGTCCTGGTCTGGATGCGGAGCAATCCGTCGCAGTTGTTGCAGCGATTCGTGGAGTCCATGCTTGACACCCGGCAGGATAAACAGGTCTGAGCAACGAAGTCCGGCCCTCTGCAAGAGGTCAGACGCAGAACTGACGCACGACTGGTTCAGCGATCCGAAACAGCCAGGGCCAACCCCGAGGCCACGAAGGTGCCCCCGACGCAGCGCTCGAACCAACGCACCGCCCGAGAGGATTGAAAGACATTGATCAGGACACCACCTGCATAGGCATAAATCAACGAGCCAACAATACTAACGATGGCGACGACCGTAAGCATAAAGACGACCTGGGCAGGGCCTGCACCACCAACGGGAATGAACTGCGGGAACAACGCACCAAAAAAAACAATGGCCTTGGGATTTGCAGCAGCCAGGCAAGCACCCTCTGTAAACAATTTTCGCCAGGTTACAGCCTGTTGCGGGCAACATCCATCACCGGCAGGTGTCATGGGTTTGCCACTACCCACCAGCATCCCGATGCCAAGATAGATCAAGTAGACCGCTCCGGCCCAACGCACCAACATGAACAGCTGCTCCGATGCAGCCAGCAAGGCTCCCAAACCAGCCAGAGAAATTGCAGCCTGCCCCACGGATACCGAGGTGAGGCCAAGGATCGTTGCCAGGGAGAGGCGGACGCCATGGCGCACGCCATGGACAAGACACAAAAGCATACCTGGACCGGGAATGATCGTCGCCACGAAGACCGTCAACACGAACAGAGATGAGAATTCAAGCATGGCAACCGCCCTTTTTTTTCAACTGCCCGCAAGCACCAACAAAAAAGCCCCGCAACTGCCGGGGCTGAAAAAACATTCCTTCTCCAAATCAGACAATGGAACTGACGACCCGCCCGGTATCGGCCTCCACAAGGGGACGTATCTGCGTGTTCCGGGGCAACACATCGGGATAATTCGCCTGCTGCGTAGAGATCGTCGACACTTGGCCACGCAAGGTGGACGAGGCGATGCTGTGGCTCACCCTGGAAAAAAAACTCACCATCTGCAGTTGGCTCAACTGGCCTTCAACAAGCTTGCTCATGGTTCACAGCCCCATCCAGCGTCCCTACGCCAAGGCCTGGAAGACCTTCCCGGTCTCCTGCTCGGCGGGTGTTTTCACGTCGCGCAGATCCGTCACCATGTTTGAGAATTTTTGGGCATTCTTATGCACGGTTTCATTATATTCGCGTACGCCTTGAGAAGTGATGCTCTTGCTGCCCGTGGACATCTCGCTGGCCATATTCAGTAGACTCAAACTTTGAGAACTCATGGTTTCATCTCCCCCGATGAAGTGTAGCTCTCATTATGCACCCATCAATGGCCCCTTGGCAAGGGCCTCGCCTGCGTAGCACTCGTTTCTGGAGGTCTTGCAATGCTTCGGGGCAGAACCTCACGGACCGCCCTGGTTGAGTTGCGTTGCCAACGCCTTGATCAGGGCAAAGTTGGATTCCACCTTGCCCTGCAACTCCGCATTCTCCGCCTTCAACTGCTGCACAAGAAGCTGGAGGGTCGTCACCTTGTTTTCCAGGGTATCCACCCTCTCCTCAAGTTTCTTGACCAGATTCCGGGCCCGAGTGTCTGTCTCCGCACAGGCCACCCCCGACGAAAAAGCCGCCAGCATCAGAGCCGTCACAACAATCAGGATCAATCGTTTCATGTCCTTCTCCTTCCCGCCTTCGGCGTGCTCTTGCTCTAGCAGATTCCCCTGCTCGAGGGAATCCACAACCCATGACTTGCCCGCCATCCGTGAATGATTACAGTCTATCCCGAGTACACAATAAGGAGAAGCCCATGAGTGACACTGTCCACGTGACCTGCCCCAGCTGTGCGGGGATCAACCGCGTCCAAACCGCGAGGCTCGCCTCCGCCCCGGTCTGCGGACGCTGCCAAAGCCCACTGCTCAACGGCTCGGTCATGGAGCTCAACGCCCAGACCTTCGACCGGTTCATTGTCAAGAACGACCTGCCTGTGTTGGTGGATTTCTGGTCAGCCTCCTGCGGGCCCTGCCAGATGATGGCCCCGGCCTATGCCCAAGCCGCCAGTCGGCTGACCCCCAAGATCCGGCTTGCCAAGCTCCAGACCGACGTCAACCAGGCCATTGCAGGACGCTACGGCATCCTGTCCGTCCCCACCCTGATCCTCTTCAAGGGCGGGCGCGAGTCAGCCAGGATAAGCGGTGCCCTGGACATAAATTCCATCACGGCCTGGGCCGAATTGCACGCGTAGCAGGACGCCCCACAGTCCCCGCTCGCCATCAGCATCCAGCACCCCAAAGAAAAAAGTCCGCTCCCTTGCCGGAACGGACCGCTGCCTCGCGCTTCACAGGGGCTATATCCTGCTTTTCAGGAACATCCCCTGGACGATTTCGGGCACCTTGGCCGCACCGGGCGTGGGATGCGGATCGCCGTAATCCGGTTTGGACGACGCTTCCGCAAGCTTTCGACCCTGAAGCTGGTTCTTCCAGCCCGTGGTCACCGGATCGGTCCTGAGCCGCTGCTCGGCCTCGTCCACGTTGTGACGGATAATCGCCAACCCAGTGTCCAGGCTCAGTTGCCCGATGTCGCGTGTTTCGAATGCCATGGCGCTCCTCTCAATCTTACTCTACACCATGCCCAGCTGCGCTGCAAACGCCTGGGACGAATCGCCCTCATCCATCCGCATGGGGGAATCCCCCGATATTTGCACAGGGCGTTGACCCCCATTTCCCCCAGAAGGTATAGTCAATGACAAAACCATGCTCAACGTGCTTACTTTGCAGAGACACAAGGCGACAATGACCAACAACAAACGTACAACGGAACGCTTCCCCATCCAGGCCGTCGATTTCGCGACTCTGCTGGTCAACGAGACCTACATGCTCTATGGCAGCATCACCAATGTCTGCCTGCATGGCCTGAATCTGGAGCTGTTCCCGGCAAGCCCCGGGGCCATGCCCGTGCCGGGAGACAGCATTCGTCTGCATAGCTGCCCCAAGGGCCTGAACTGCCTCATGAGGGGTGCCGCTGGAACCATCGCCTGGATTCAGGACAACCTTTGCGGCATCCACCTGATCAGGCCCGTTGCCATGACCCCCCAGGAACTGGAACAGCACTTCTACAGCCAAAACCTGACCCCCTGGGCAGGCCAGCCCGACTGAGTCCTTCCGCCCATACCAAAATCAAACAAGGCCGCCCCCATCGGGAGCGGCCTTGATGTTTTCAGCCCACTTTTGCATCCAGGGCAGACTAGAGAATCTGGCTCAGGAAGACCTTGGTCCGATCATGATCCGGATTGACAAAGAAATGCTCGGGCGTGCCCACCTCAAGCACACGGCCCATATCCATGAAGACTACACGATCCGCCACTTCCCGGGCAAAGCCCATCTCATGGGTAACCACGACCATGGTCATTCCAGCCCGGGCCAGGTCCTTCATGACGTCCAGCACTTCACCCACCATCTCGGGGTCCAGAGCGCTGGTAGGTTCGTCAAAGAGCATCACCTTGGGGTCCATGGCCAGGGCGCGGGCAATGGCCACACGCTGCTGTTGGCCACCGGACAACTGGGCCGGATAGACATTCCATTTCTCCTTGATCCCAACTTTCTCCAGCAGAGCCATGCCCTTGGCCTCGGCCTCCTTGCTGGAGCGCTTGCGCACGATCATCTGGGCCATGGTCAGGTTCTGGAGCACTGTCTTGTGCGGGAACAGATTGAAGCCCTGGAAAACCATCCCCGCCTCGGCCCGGATGCTATTAATGTCACTGCCCGGAGACAAAACACTCTGGCCATCGATGGAGATCTCGCCCGCATCGGCGAACTCCAGGCGGTTCAGGCAACGAAGGAACGTGGACTTGCCGGAACCCGACGGGCCGATGACCACGACCACCTCGCCCTCGGCAACCTCAAGGGAAACCTTGTCCAGGGCCACAAGCTTCTCGGGCACATAGAAGTATTTGCAAACGTCTTTTGCGACTATCATTCTACACCGCCTTGCGTTCCAGGGACTGCACGAACACGGACAGAGTGAAGGTCAGCACCAGATACAGCACGGCGCAGATCAGCCACATTTCGTAGTTCATGAGCGAGGCGCTGGCCGCCTCGCGGGTGATTTTTGTCAATTCGCGGATGGCGATGACACCCAGGAGCGACGAGTCCTTGACCAGGCTGATGAACTGACCGGCCAGGGCCGGAAGGATACGCTTCAAGGCCTGGGGCATGATGACCTTGCGCATGGACTCGGCATAGCTCATGCCCAGCGAACGCGCGGCCTCCATCTGGCCCACGTTGATGCTCTGAATGCCGGCACGCACAATCTCCGCCGTATAGGCTCCGGTGAACACCGCCAACCCGACAACGCCGTACCAGAAATTTTCCACCTGGGGGATGCCCGTGTTGGCAAGGACCTGGTTCACCAAGGTCCCGATGACGTAGTACCAGACCATGAGCTGCACCAACAGCGGTGAGCCGCGCACTAGTTCAATGTAGGTGATGGCGCTCCACTTGAAGGCCGGATTGTCCGAGATGCGGGCCAGACCGGTCAGCAGACCGAGAAACATGCCCAGGATGATGGCGATGAAGCTGACCTTCAGGGTCATCCACAGCCCCTGCAGGAACAGCCCGGCCTTCCAGAACTTGCTCACCGCGAGCACATCTCCGGGGTAGACGTAATCGCCCTGGGACACGCTCAACCCGGCCGTGGGAACCAAGCGACTCTCATCACCGTCGGGGCCTGTGACCACCACCCGTGTCTGCTCGCCCTGGTCTTCCAGGGAGGCGACCTCGCCCCCGAATTCCGCCTGGACCTTCACGGACTCCTGATAAAAGAAATATTGGGGGACACGATTCCAGCGCCAGACGTAGTCAACATACTGCGAGGCCCCGTACACGCCAGCCAGCGTCAAGACCACAAGCGCAGCGAACACGCCGAACCAGATCTTGTTGTACAAAGGCCCCTTGGGCCGATCCAGGCCGGGATACAATGACATCTTTTGAACTCCTTGCAATGAAGACAACCACCTGAACAAACGAGAACATGCGTCCCGCCCCCCCATACCGGAGGGCGGGACGCCTCGCAAACTCAGTCAGGCTTTCGCGCTGCTATTGTGCGTTCTTGATCCAGCCGGTGCTCTTGATCCACTTGTCGTAGATCCGGTCGTAAGTACCGTCGGCCTTGATCTGCTTCATGAAGTTGTTCAGGAAGTTCAGGAAGTCCGGGTCACCCTTCTTGATACCCCAAGCCAAAGGCTCGTAGGTGAAAGGCTCATCCAGCAGCACGACGTTCTTGCCACCCTGCTGGGCCATGAACACGACCAGAAACGGCAGGTCGTAGACAAAGGCGTCGGCCTGGCCGTTGACCACGTCCAGGGCGCCGTCGGCTTCCTTGTCGAAAGATTTGTAGACAGCCTTGGAGATCATGCGCTTGGTGGCGATCTCGCCGGTGGTGCCCAAGCGGGAGGCGACAGTGAACTTGGGATCATTCAGGTCCTTGTAGGACTTGATTTTTCCTTCATGCTTCTTGTTCAGAATGATCGCCTGGCCCACGACGATGTAGGGGTCGGCGAAGTTGATCTGCAGATTGCGCTCCTGGGTCAGGGTCATGCCCGAGGCAACCATGTCGAACTTGTCGGCCCGCAGGGCAGGAATAATGCCATCGTAATCGGTGCTGACGATGTTCAGCTTGACGCCCATGGCCTTGGCCAGTTCCTTGGCGATGTCGATGTCAAAGCCCATGATCTCGCCCTTCTTGTCGGTCATCTCGAACGGGGGGTAGCCCGGGTCGGTACCGATGCGCAGCTCGCCGCGCTGAAGAATGGCCTCAAGGGTGGATGTCTTGGCCAGATCAAAGTCTGCTGTAAAGGCCTGGGATGCCAGAACCGCCACCAAAAAGGCGGCCAGCATCAATTTCTTGGCGATGTTCATGGAACAACTCCTCATCGTTCAGGGGTGAAAAGGAAAGGCGCACCACAGGTACGCCCGGACCGACACGCTAATATTTACCTTCGGAAAGCACTTCCTTGATGATCATGGGCTTTTTGCAGATTGGGCACGTGGGCATCTCTTCCTCGGGAAGATAGATCACCTTGGTGACCTTGTGGATCGGGCAATGGACCTCCACTGCCACCCTCTTGTACCTGTCCTTGAGAACATTCACACCGCACCTCCTCAAACATTGAACCAAACGACATATCCCGCACAACAGGCGGCGACAAGGGGGCAGTGATTATTTCATCAACAATAGATAATGGGTTATGCGGAAAATCTCAGAGACAGGCAGGTCAGGCCACCATCCATCTTACGGGTCTCGCTCATATCCAGCTCCACCACATTCAGACCCGTGGCATCAAGGATGGCGCGCACCCCGGGGAATCCCGAGGGAGTGATCAAGGTGTCGTTGATAAGCAGCGTATTGGCGGCGTAATCCTCGCCGTGTGGGGTGACGAACAGCTCATAGCCCTGCAAGGCCTCGCATCCGGAGAAATCAGGGGTCACCAACAGCCGCTTGCCGCCGATGTGGTTCACGCCGGACTTGAAATGCAGCCCCTGGCCCACGGGCACGGAGACGGTCTCGTAGCCGTGCTCACCAACGATGCGCGCAAACTGGCGCGCGCCCTCGACATTGGTGCGCTCGGACAGGCCCACAAAGAACCGTTTCTCCACCTGCAGCACATCACCGCCGTCCAGGGTCCCGGCCCCTTCGATGCGAGCCACGGGCTTGTATTTGGCCAGTGCGGGCTCGATGCTCACCTGCTCGCCGTTGCGCGCCGGAGCGCCCGGGTTGCTGATCACGGCGACTTCGGCGGTGACAACCGCCGTGTCCTCCACGAAATGGGCATCGGGATACGCGGGCAAGGCCTTCAGGACATCCACGGTCAGTCCCAACGAGCGCAGGGTCTCGGCATAGGCTTCGTGCTGCTTGAGCATTAGGGAATAATCGGCGATTCCGAGGTGGCCCGAGATAGTCAGGCCCTGAGCAAAATTCTCACCGGGGGTACGGATAATGGCATGGGTGAACAAGACTGGCCTCCTCCAAGGATAAATGAAAGAAGGTCCTGTAGCCCCCGAGCCGCCGGATTGTAAAGTGACAATCAATAGTCGCGCGTAGCCATGGACAGCAACAGCTCATACAGACGCACGGCCTGCGCCGGCTCGCGTTCGGCAAAGCTCTCCATGGCCTCCTGCGGGATGAACGCCAGGATGCTGTCTTCCTCGGCCCTGGTGGTGCTCGTCGCCACCCTGTCCGGCAAGATGCCCTGGGGAGCCAGGACGTTTCCACGCCCCACCAGACGCAGGCGGATATCCCGCCCATCCTGCTCCAGGTATTCGCCCACCGAGCCCCAGACCACCAGATGCACCCCGCCCAGGGGCTGGCCCGCGGCAACGATGACGCCCCCCTTGGGTACTTTCGTCTCCCGGGCAAAGTCCTGGACGCTCTCCAACGCGGCCTCGAAGCGCTCCATGCCTTTGAGGTGCGAATCCAGTTCGTCGAAGGCCAGGTGGAAGAGGCTATCGCCCCCCTCGGACGCGGACAGGGCCGCGCATTCCCGTTCCAGAATCTCGGCCTCGCAACGCTCAAGGGCCAAGTCCAGCGTAGAATAGGAACTGACCCCGGTCAGGACATCGGGGGAGGTGTTGCGTTTCAGCAATGCCCACAGGCCGTCAGGGACCTGGCACAGCAGCAGTTGCACATCACGGTTCCTGGCCTGCTGGGCGATGCGCACGAAGTTGCTGACAGCCGAGATGTCAAACCCGTCAACGGCCTCCATATCCACGACAATGAATCGAGGCGGAGTCTCGGTCTTCAACAGGGCCGAGGCCCGCTGCGCCAGGAAACAGGCGGAGCCGAAAAAGACGAAGCCGTCCAGCATGAAGACGCGAATCTTATCCGCATGGCGCCGCAGCAACACCCGGGCCGCCACCGGGCGCTCCACCCGGCTGGAGACATCCGCTCCGGTCAGCTCCTGGCGAATCACGGAGACACGACTGAAACGAAAGACAAAGAAGAACGTCGTCAGCAGCAGCCCCAGCCCGACGCCTTCCAGGAAACCTAACCAAGCAATGGCGGCGACGATCCCCAGCACAATGCCGAAATCCAGGGCCGTGAGCTTCTTGCGCCCGGCGAAGATCCAGTCATCGAAAAAGAACAGTCCCAAAAGGAAGAGCAGGCTCCCGAGGATGGGCTTCGGGAAATAAGTCAGGACCTCGGCCCCCACGAAAACCACCATTAGACAGACCAGCGCACCGAAGATCGGCACCAGCCTGCTGCCCACGCCCGTGCGATGTGACAATAGGCTCAAGGACAAGGCGGCGTATCCGGCAAACCCGCCCCCAAGGCCGCCCAGGACGTTGGCCGCAGCCCCGGAGTACAGCTCCTTGTCCATATCGATGTCCGCCTGGGCGCCAAGCTCGATGCCCCCCATGTTCAGCAGCAGGGCAATCGTTGCCAGCAGGGCCACGATCAGCACATCCGGCAACAGGGCAAGGACCACCGCCCAATCCACACTGGCGAAATCACTCGGCACAAAGGCGGGCCACAATCTGCCCGAAGGCAGCGAATCCACCAGCCAGCCGCCCTGGCGCGCGGTGTCGGCATCGACCCCGAGCGCCATCAACCCAAAAAAGAAGATCCCGATCCCCAGCACCAGGGCCACGGGCAGGATCAGAAAATGCGGACGCAGCTTGAGCAGGATGAACAGCCCCAGAGCAAACCCCACACCCAGCAACCATTTATACAGCACCGGTCCCTGGCCATACGCCCCCAGGGTTCCCAGTCCGGGCGAGACACCGGTCATCACCCCCAACCCGCCCAGGCAGAGCAGCAGTCCACAGCCCGCCAGGAATCCACCTACCACGGGGAACGGCAGAAAACGCACCAGATTCGATAGTCTGAAGACCCCCATCACAAGGAAGCACAGTCCGGTGAGCACACCGGAGAGCATCATCAGCACGACCAGGGTGGAGAACTGCTCCTGCGGCCCATGCAAGGCCATGGCGGCGACAACGGCCGTGGCAACCCCGACGAAGATGGCCGCCGGGATGTCCTGCGGCAGGGTGACCACGCCCTTGAAGGAACTCGCCAGCCCCGTGACCAGGGTCATGACCATGGCCCCGAAGATCAACAGCCCCGAGGCCTGCGCGGAATAGCTCGCCAGAGGGCCTGCGAAGATCATGTTGGCAAAAGATGATTCGATGATCACCAACATGATGCCGATGATCAGGCCCTGCGCCATGGACGGCAGCAGGATGGACGGTGTCAGCAGATCAGCTTTGATTTCATTCAGGCGTTGAAGCATGGTGTCCCCCGATGGTTGGCGACATTCAACTACGTGGGAAGCATGCACAATTCAAGCGGGAAAAACAAACCATCCGAATCCCGAAACAGGCGTCGGGCCAGTAGCCATCCCTGCCTATTGCGCGCCCGGTCGCCAATGGGTACAACCCCGACATGCTGACCATCCGATGCGCAACCTGCAAGATCAAGCTCTGGAAATACAATAAGCTGGGCAAGGGCGAGGTTCTGCGCTGCCACAAGGCCCGTATCACGAAGATGCTGGAGGCCCAGGAGCGTGACAACGCCATTTACTGTCCCTGTGGCAACCGCGTGGGCCTGGACAAGGGCAGCTACTGGAAAATGATCAAAAAAGCCTTCAATTCCTCTGGATTGAAGGTCAGCAAACTTTAAAGTCGGCCTAGCGGACAACGACCACTGTGCAGGGAGCCAGATCGATCAAACGCGATGAAACACTGCCCAGCAGCAGCATCCGCTCCACCGCATGCTTGCCCAGACTGCCCACCACGATCTCATCGGCCTGCTCGCGCCGGGCCACCTCCGCAAGGACCATGGCCGGACGTCCGGACTCGACGATGCACTCCGCCTCATGCCCGGCTGCACGAACCCGTTCCAATCCCTGATCCGTCAGGGTCCTGGCTCTGGTCAGCAGCTTGGTCACCAGTTCCGCGTAGTCCTGGCGCGGAGAAATGGTGGCCAGGGCCTCGGCCACGCTGACGAGGATGATGCGCACCTCGCCACACGTGGCTTCGGCAATGACTCGATCCAAGGCCTTGTACGCCAACTCGGACCCGTCCAGACCAACAACTGTGGTTTTCTTGGCCATGAGGTATTCCTCCCTCCGGCGTTGATGCAGAGCCCCACCTTAGCACACGGGCCGGGGCATGCGCCACGTTATTGAAACCTAGGTATGCGTCTTTTTTTCATAATAAGACAGGAACATGTCCACGGTGGAGACGACCACTCGATCACGTTCCTCCCGGGTGGAATCCGGATGCCAACCAATGATCCTGGGCCAGAAGAGGAAGCCCTTGATCAGGCCCATGAACTGGTGGGCTGCAAACTCCACATCGGGAATATTCAGTCTTGCTTCCTTCACGGCCTGTCGGAGCCAGACCTGGATCCCGGACTCGACATTTTTCATGTCCGCAAAGAGATGCCCAGCCCATTGCGGCGAGCGGATGCACTCCGACAACACCGCCCGGGTCAGGCCCATGAACTCCTCACCCAGCAAGAGTTCGACTTCCCGACGCCCCAGTTCCAGCAGTTGCTCACGCAGGGGGACATTACCGTCGTAGGGCATTGAGATGGCCTGCTGGGCCTGGCCCCAATGCTCCCCCACCACCGTACGAAACAAGTCATCCTTGCTGCCGAAATGATTGTATACCGTCCGCTTAGACACTCCGGCCCGCTCTGCGATGCGATCCATGCTGCTGCCCTGATACCCGCGTTCCAGCACTTCGCTGGCCGCTGCCGCAAGAATGGCCTCGCGCTTGTCGTTTCGTAATCCCCGTGGCGGCGTCATCGTTGCTCCTGGCGTTTCTCATGTCTCTAAAAACAAAGCATAATTACACCCTACAGTTTACTTTTGTCGAGTCAAGATGTAAACTGCACGGTGTAGTCTACAATACAACACTGGACAATTCGTCTCCCCAAAGGAATAAATCATGCAATTCAAGTGTGTTTCAGCTTTCGCTGCCCTTTGCGCCCTGCTTCTGGGACTGGCAGCATGTACGCCCGAACGCATGGAACCCAAGGACACATCCCGAATGAAAATGAATGCTTCGTCGCAATTTTACAAGGACACCTTCCACAATGACGGCAATGTAACACTGAGCATCGAAGGCAGTTGGCTGGGCATGGCCCGGGACTATCTCTTCGGCGGACAGCAACGGTTCCCCGAATCCGCATTGCCCGTGTCTGTGTTGGACATCCAGGCCCTCACCGCTGAGCAGGAACTGAGCCTGTCGTGGCTGGGGCATTCCACCACGCTCATCAACCTGGAAGGCAGGCTGATCCTCGTGGACCCCATGTTTGCCAAGCGGGCTTCGCCCCTGTCGTTCATAGGCCCCAAGCGATTCCACGAGACCCTGCCCGTCACGGCCGAGGACTTGCCGGCGCTGGACGCGGTGCTCATCTCCCACGACCATTACGATCACCTGGATCGCGAGGCGGTGCAGACCCTTGCTCCCAAGACCGGAAAATTCTATGTGCCATTGGGTGTTGATGCCCACCTTCGAAACTGGGGAATCCCAGAAAACCAGATCGTGGCCCTCGACTGGTGGGAACGGGCCGAACACCTGCCCGGACTGAGTTTCGTGGCCACGCCCGCCCAACACTTTTCGGGGCGAGGCCTCTTGGATCGCAATCGAACCCTCTGGGCTTCATGGACAATCCTGGGCCAGAGCAAGCGCGTGTTCTACAGTGGCGACTCGGGCTATGCCCGGCACTTCAAGGACATCGGCAACGCCTATGGGCCTTTCGACCTCACGTTAATCGAGTGCGGAGCCTACAGCGAATACTGGCCCTCCGTACACATGACGCCCGAGCAGACCATCCAGGCCCACCTGGACCTGGGGGGAAAACACCTCGTCCCCGTTCATTGGAGCACCTTCAACCTCGCCATTCACCACTGGCGAGAGCCCATGCAACGAGCCACAGCCTCCGCATCCAGCCATGGTCTCTGCATGACCGCACCGCTCCCGGGCGAGGTCTTGACCAGCTTTCGAGTCAGCCCGAAGCCGCAGTGATGTTCAGCAACGCTGCAAACATCCAACTGATGACCGCCCCCCTGGGGGGCGGAGACGCGCATTCCCCCGCGGCCGAGGCCGTGGCATCCACCGGGAGAGGCAACGCGCACAGCCGGGTTCGCTGATCCGGCCTCGTGCCGTGTTTGCAACGGCACAAGAGGGCGAGGAAGACCAGCGGCCATCCCGAGAGAAAGCCATCCGTGGAGGGGGACATTGACCACTCCCTCCCTTGGTTAGGGCCATCCTCTCTGGGTCTGTCCACTGTTTTCGGTCCAAACTCGCTTGAACTCCTTGAATAAACAGGTCACAAATGAAGGAGTTCGGCACCACTCGTCCTCTGGTTGAACGCTGTGTCTTTGTCCTTTGTGTGACGGCGACGCTCCATGTACAGGCTCCCCCCGCGCACGTCGTCACGGCCAAGGCTCAGGCTCCACACTTAAGCGAACGAAGGTCTTTCGCCATGAAACACCACCGGTTCCCACGCCTCGCCCCCCTGCTCCTGGCACTGCTGCTGGTCATCCTCAGCGTCCCCTGCCGCGGCAACGAATTCAGCAAGCCCCCCGTCAACCAGGCCCCGGTCAACGGCATCTCCCTGGGCTATCGGGTCCTGGGCCAAGGCCCGCCGCTGCTGCTGATCACCGGCTACGGCGCGACCATGGACGTCTGGGATCCGACCCTGGTGGAGCGGCTCGCCCTGTCCTTTCAGGTCATCGCCTTCGACAACCGGGGCATGGGCACCTCCAGCGCCTCGGAAACGTCGTTTTCCTATGCCCTGTTTGCCAGCGATGCCTTGGGCCTGCTCGATTACCTGCGCATCCCCAGCGCCCATGTCCTGGGCTGGTCCATGGGCAGCTGCATCGCGCAGGAACTGGCCCTGAAGGCACCGCACAGGACCGGGAAGCTGATCCTCTATGCCTCGGCCCCCGACTCGACGGAAATCGTCAAGGTCCTTGACAGGCTGGGAACCCTCAAGCCCGAGGAACTCATGGGCATGATGTTCCCCAAGCCATGGCTTGACGGACATCCCGGAATCTTCGAACGGCTCCCGGCACCGGCCCAGGCCCCGGACCCGGCCATCATCGCCAGACAACGCAAGGCCATCGAGCAATGGACCGGCACCAGGGAGCGCCTCGGCACGCTGCATAAGGACACATTGCTGCTGGTGGGCGAGGAGGACTTCATCACCCCCCCGGCGCACAGCCTGGCCTTGGCCGGACTCATCCCCGGGGCCTGGCTGGTGAAATTCAGACAGGGCGGCCACTGGCTCATGTACCAGTCCCCGGAGCGCATGGCGCGGATCATCACCTCCTTTCTCAAGACGAACCCAGATCAGGGCGAACCGCAACCACCCACGGCCCAGTAACACCCGCAGGGCATGAACAGCGGCCCAGAGCCCGAGACAGGGACCAGAGGCCGAGGCGCAGACCATAAAAAAAACGCCGCCTTCCCAGGGACGGAAGACGGCGGATGCGAAAAACAAGTCAAGACGGCATCCGGCAGGGACAAGCCCCTCCGTTCAGCCACAGCGCAGAACTAGAAGGTGTCGGTCATGGTGTACAGCCTGCCGGACTGCTGCCCCACCAGCCACTTGGCCGCGCGCAGACTGCCCGCCGCAAAGTTCTCTCGGGAATGGGCCTGATGGGTGACCTCGATGCGCTCTCCGGGGCCCATGAAATACATGGTGTGCACCCCCACGACATCCCCGCCGCGGATGGTCTGCACGCCGATCTCCTTTTTGGGACGCGCGCCGATGATGCCCTCGCGACAATAGGCACCCACTTCCTTCAGGTCCCAGTCACGGGCCTCGGCCAGACACTCGGCCAGCTTCAAGGCCGTACCGCTGGGGGCGTCCTTCTTCTGGTTGTGGTGCAGCTCCACCATCTCCAAATCGTAGCCCTCGCCCAGGGCGCGCACCAACTGCGGCAGCACCTTCAACAGCACGTTCACGCCGATGCTCATGTTCGGGGCCCAAAACACCAGCCCGGTCTTGGCACTCTCCTCCAGTTCGGCTTTTTCAGCCTCACTCAGGCCCGTGGTGCCGATGACGATGGGGTTGCCCGCTGCCACGCACTTCTTGGCGTTGGCCACGGACACCGCCGGTGCCGTGAAATCGATGACCACGGCCCCGGGGCATTCGGGTAGCATGGCCTCCAGCTCCGTGCCGCACAGGCAGCCGTAGATTTCCAGGCCCTCGTCGCAACCCTTGCGTTCGATGACCCCGCTCAGGTCAAGCTCGGGATCGGCCTTGACCATCCCGGCGATGGTGGTCCCCATGCGTCCCTTGGCGCCGATGACGATGATGGATGTGCTCATAATGCTCTCCAAGTGATTGATATTAAATGAGAGACAGCTGCTGTTGGTTTGCCTTGGCTGCCCGGCCCTCAGCGGGCTGATCATCCCCGGCAACATCAAGGTCTGCGTCCAGCAGCCGCATGAATGCAGCGTGGTCAATGACAGTCAATCCCAAAGCCCTGGCCTTGTCCAGCTTGCTGCTTCCTGCATTTTCGCCCGCCACCAGATAGTCCACCTTCTTGGAGATGGTCGAAACCACCTTGGCACCGGCGGCCTCGGCCAGCTTGGCGGCCTGGGGACGGCTCATGTCCGGCAGGGTTCCCGTGAACAGGATGGTCTTGCCCGCCAGAACTCCGCCCGGCACACTTTCGTCCCCTGGTTCGGCCTGGGGCCACAGCCCGACCCCACGAAAACGTTCCAGCAGGGCGCGATTGTCCTCGTTGGCGAAGAACACGCCGATGGAAGCCGCCACCTCGGGGCCGATATCCGGCAGGGCCATCAACTCGTCGCCGCCGGCCAGCATAATCTCGTCCAGATTCCGATACGTTCTGGCCAGGGTCTTGGCGGTCTGTTCGCCCACGTGGCTGATGCCCATGGCCGCCACAAGCCGCTCCAGGGAAGCGCTCTTGCAGGCCTTGGCAATGGCGCTCACCGTGTTTTCAGCAGATTTGAGTCCCATGCGCTCCATGAGCGACAGCTCCCCAACCCCGAGGCCGAACAGATCAGCAGGCGATTTGATACGCCCTTCCCTGACCAGCTGTTCCACCAGCTTCTTGCCCACGCCCTGGATATCCAGTCCGGCCTTGGACACGAAATGAACGATGCGCTGCCTGACCACCGCCGGGCAGGAAGCATTGACGCAGCGCCAAGCCACCTCGCCCTCCAGGCGCACAGCTTGCGAACCGCAAGCCGGGCACTGGCTGGGGAATGCATATTCCCGCTCCGAACCGTCGCGCCTCTCCTTGAGCGGGCGCACCACCTCGGGGATCACGTCTCCGGCCCGCTGCACCACCACGGTATCGCCGATGAGCAGTCCCTTGGCCCGGATCTCGTCCTCGTTGTGCAGGGTGGCGTTGGACACGGTGACCCCGCCCACGCTGACCGGAGCCAGCCGGGCCACGGGGGTCAGGACCCCGGTGCGGCCCACCTGGATCTCGATGGCCTCCAGGCGGGTCTCGGCCTGATGGGCCGGGAACTTCATGGCCATGGCCCACTTGGGAAAGCGGGCCGTGGTGCCCAGGGCGTCCTGCAAGTGCAGGTCATCCAGCTTGGCCACGACCCCATCGATCTCAAAGGGCAGGCTGTCGCGTTCTGCGGCCAGACGCTCGTAATAAGCGGCCACGCCATCCGGAGACTCGAAGCGCTGCGCTCCCTGGGGGATGGTGAAGCCATAGGACTCAAGGGCGGCCATGATCTCGGCCTGGGTACCCCAGTGTTCCCTTGGCGTCTGCGCCCCGCCGTCCCAGCGCACATCGCCCACGCCATAGGCCATGAACCTGAGCTGGCGCGAGGCCGTGATCCTGGAGTCCAACTGGCGCACGGACCCGGCCGCGGCGTTGCGTGGATTGGCGAAAATCTTGTCTCCCTCTTCCTCCTGGCGGTCATTCAGGGCATGGAAGTCCTTCTTGAGCATCACCACCTCACCGCGAACCTCCAACAGGCTCGGAAGCGCCGAGACGGAAGAATCCTTGCCCTCGGGGACCTTCAGGATCAGGGGCAGGTTGCGCACGGTGCGCATGTTCTCGGTGACGACCTCGCCCTCCTCGCCGTCGCCCCGGGTCAGAGCCACGGACATCCGGCCATGCTCGTAGACGATCTCTGCGGCCAATCCGTCCAGCTTGGGCTCGGCCCAGAAGGCTAGGGCTGCGTGGGGTTCCTCGCGCCGGATACGCTCGATGAACAAGCGCCATTCGGCCACGTCAAAGGCGTTGTCCAGACTGTACATGCGCTGGCTGTGCCTGCGCTTTTCAAAACCATCGCGCACGGCCCCACCCACGCGCCTGGTGGGCGAGTTGGGGTCGTCCAGCTCAGGATGCTCCCTCTCCAGAACCGCCAATTCCCGAAACAGGACGTCGTATTCGGCGTCGCTGATTTTGGGGTCATCCAGCACGTAATAGCGATGATTGTGGTATTCGAGAAGCCTGCGTAGTTCGGCGACGCGGGCCAAAAGATCCTGAGGGCTTGTCATCAAAAAGTCTCGTAATCGGTAAAATCGTTTTTGAGCGTCTCCAAGACATTACGCCAATCCAGGCCAAAGCGCTCGGCCAGGAACGCGGCCTCGGCATGGGCGGCGGCGTCCATAAATCCATCCACGGTGCGCGCGGTACTGTGGTAGATATGGCGCACGCAGAGCTGATGGTCCACGGCCAACGCCCAGCCCGCCTTGGCCACCCGGGCCGAAAAATCCAGGTCCACGCCGTAGCCGAACCTGTTCTCGCCAAAGTCCAGGCCCCCCGCCGCGCGCCAGGCCTCCAAATGCACCAGGGGCGCGATGCCGTCCAGCAGATTCACCCGCCTGAACTGCGCCCCGGGCCGCTGTTCCATCTGTGGATGATACGGGCTCGCGGTCACGGACGGGGCGTAGATACCCACCCTGCCCAGGGTCTGCTCCATGCGCGCAAGCCGTCCCAGGGCGGCGGCGACCACAGGCGGCTTGGACACGAAATAGAGGTCGTTGTTCAGGAACCAGACCCGCTGGAAGCCCTCCTGGGAAAGCCGCTGCATGGTCCACTCAAAGGCCCCGGCCCAATAGAGATTCTCGTCCAGACGCAACCAGGCACCGGGATAGGGCTGCGGAGCGGCGTTGTCCAGCACCCACAACGGGATGTCGGCTCCGGGCATAGCCTGCACATCGGCCTCGAGCTGTCGCACCAGTCTGGCGGTCAGTTCGGGCTTGCCGTAATGGAGAATGACGATGGCCAGGGCGTTGTCCGGCATGATTCCAGTCAGGCGACAAAGGGAGTTCGCCCTGTTTTCTTTTGCTTTTTTGCGTCCCCGGAACTACAATCGCCGGGACATTTAACTGTACGTGCAACCAGCGAAAACCGCAATCACCCGAGGCCCAGTCATGCCCTACCCGTGGAACACCCTGCCCCAACCGGTGATCGAGTCCCTGCTGACCGGAAGCACGGGTTATGCCCACCTGACCCGCATTGCGCTGGCCGCCCTGACTGCGGACAAGCCCCAACCAGGCCTCGGGTTGGCGCTGCTGGCCGAGGCCTGGGCGCACGACCCGCTCAACGCCACGGTGGCCTCCCAACTCCTGGCCCTGAATGATAAACTCCACATGCTCCCGGGGCCGCTCGTGCCGTTGCTCCAACAGGCCTCCAAGGCCCAAATCAAATTGGAGGCCTTGCACTCCGAACTTGTACGCGCCAGAGACAAGGCCTCAGCCAACGGAATACTCACGCTCGCCTCACAGGTTGAGCCCTTTTTCCCCACTGCGGCCCGCATGCTCCAGGCCGAAGGCCACTTTTTGGCCGGACGGTTCGAGCGCGCGGGGGAGGCCTGCGCAGCCGCGGCCGCGCCCCTGGCCTGGCTGACCAACCTGCGGGCCGAATGCGCCCTGCGCATGGGCGACCGCGAGCAGGCCATGACCCTCTACCGAGACTCCCTGCTGGCCCACCCCTGGCAGGTCAACGCCCTGCTGCGACTGCACGACCTGGACTCCGGCCTGGACCAGGCCGTGGATGTGCCCACGGGCGAAAAGGCGATCCTGCTCTATTCCTGGAACAAGGCCGAAGATCTGGACAGGACCCTGGCCAGCCTTGCCGCTTCGGACACGGCAGGGGCCCATATCATCGCCCTGGACAACGGCAGCACCGACACAACCCCCCTGGTGCTGGACGCCTGGGCGAACCGCCTGGGCAAACGCTTCACCAAGATCCGCCTGCCGTCCAACATCGGCGCACCCGCCGCGCGCAACTGGCTGATGACCCTGCCCGAGGTGCGCCGCTCGGATTGGACCGCCTACCTGGACGACGACATCACACTTCCGCATGACTGGCTGGGCCGCCTGGGCGCAGCCGCCACGGCCTATCCCGACGCCGGGGTCTGGGGCTGCAAGGTCGTGGACATGGCACAGCCCGCCATCATCCAGAACGCGGACCTGCACCTGCGCGAACCACACGAGGACTCCATCCTGACCCAGACCTCAGTCCATCCCACCCTGTTCGAGGTCACGGACCTGCACCACCAGGGACCGGACCTTGGCCAGTTCGACTACATCCGGCCCTGCGCCTCGGTCACTGGTTGTTGTCACCTGTTCCGTACGGACAGACTGCTGCAGGCCGGGGAATTCGACATCCGTTTTTCACCCACCCAGTTCGACGACCTGGAACACGACCTGCGCCTGCTGCTGGTCGGGCACACCCCCGTGTACACAGGACATCTGACCGTCCGCCACGCCCGCCTTTCCGGCGCGCGCTGCGTCACGAGCAATGCCGCCAGTGGCAACGCCTTCGGCAACAACCTGAAGCTGCAATACAAGATCGGTCCGGACGACACCGGGCGGCTACGCGCCCTGGCAGATCGCGCCCTGAGCGACGACGTCCTGGCCAAGGAGCAGGCCCTGGGTCTGTAGCCCTGCGCCTCTCGACCACAGCACAAAAAAACGCCGGGAACTTCCCGGCGTTTATAATTAAAATTGTAACAAAGTCGTTGGCTGCTGCCTTTCAAGGGGGCGGAGGGCCTGGCGCATCATCACCCGGCAAAGACCACAACGGGCAGACAAGCCACCGCGAATCACCGTACCGATGCGGGGTGGGCCATGAGCCGCCCAGAACAGAATCCCGGACGCCCGGGCACAGGGGTGCTACGCGGTGACTTCCCAGAGATTGCCCAGGTTCTCCCGATCGCCAACGGCGATGATGGTGTCCCCAGCCGAAAGCACGGTCTTGGCGTCGGGGTTGAAGAGCATCGTACCGTCGGCGCGCTTCAGGGTGATGATGATCACGTTGAACCGCTGGCGAATCTTGGATTCGATCAGATTCTTGCCGCAAAACTCGCTACGCTCGGAGATGGTCAGCTCCTCCATGGACAGTTCCATGCCATCCCCGGCCACGGTCAGTTCCAGAAAGCTGGTCACCGCGGGCCGCACCACGGACTGCGCCATGCGGATGCCGCCGATGGTATGCGGCAGCATCACACGGTCCGCCCCTGCGCGCTCCAGGCGATGGATGTGCGACTCATTATTGGCGCGGGCCACGATATGCAGCTTGGGGTTCAACTGCCTGGCCGTGAGGGAGACGTAGACGTTGGCGGCCTCGGAGGACAGGGCCGTGATCAGGTTCTTGGCGCGAGCGATGCCCGCCCGCATCAGGACATCATCGGAAGTGGCGTCGCCAGCGATGAACAGAACTTCGTCCGCCTCCATCTTGGGGATCAGCTCTTCGCCCATTTCAACCGCTACAACGGGCAGTCCCTCGCGTTCGATTTCGCGCAGGGCGATGGAACCGATACGCCCGTAACCGCAGACAATGGTATGATTATTCAGTTTATCGATGGATTTTTGCACTCTGTGCCTCCCCCAAACGGTTTGAATCCGGCCTTCCACCAGGATCTGGGTGAACGAACCGATGAGAAATGCGAAGTTGCCCACACCCAGGATGATCAGCACGCTGGTCAGTACCATGCCGTTGTCCGAGAGGGGATGTACCTCCTCGAACCCCACGGTGGAGAGGGCGATAAGGACCATGTAGAAGCTGTCCAGATAGCTCCAGCCCTCGACCTCCATATAGGCATAGACGCCGCCAAAGAAGATCAGCATCAGGGTGCACAGCCCCATGATCAGCGGCCAGAAGCTGCCATAGCGCTGCTGGAGCTTGGAGAATTTTATCTTGCCGCACAGGCCAAGCTTGTCGTGCCTGCCCCTGTTCATCCTACATACGTCTGCACACATTAAACAGCTCGCATCAGTTCACGCAGCATGGTGATCCGATCCCGAAGTTCCGCTGCACGCTCGAACTCCAGGTCCTTGGCCGCCGTCCGCATCTCGCGCTCCAGGCGCTTGATCTCGGCAGCCATGGCCTTGGGGTCGCTGGCCAGGTCCTCGGCCAGCAGGGGCACCTTGCCCTTGCTCCCTTCCAGACGTGTATATAACGAATCCAGTACATTATTCAATTCTTTCCGTACGGTAGTCGGTTTCTGTCCATGCTCGGCGTTGTAGTTCAGCTGCAACTCCCTGCGGCGCGCGGTTTCTTCCATGGCCGTCTGCATGGAGCGCGTCACCGAGTCGGCATACATCAGGACCCGGCCTTGGGTATTGCGCGAGGCACGCCCGAAGGTCTGGACAAGGGAACGCACGGAACGCAAAAAGCCTTCCTTGTCGGCGTCCAGGATGGCCACCAGCGAGACCTCGGGGATGTCCAGGCCCTCACGCAGCAGGTTGATGCCCACCAGCACGTCGAATTCGCCCTTTCTGAGGGCCTGGATGATGGACACCCGCTCCAGGGTGTCGATATCCGAATGCAGATAGCGCGTGGCAAGGCCCATGCTCTGCATGTATTCCGTCAGATCCTCGGCCATGCGCTTGGTGAGCGTGGTCACCAGCACCCGTTCCCCCGCCTCGCGACGCTTGCGGCATTCGGTCATCAGGTCGTCCATCTGCCCTTTCGAAGGGCGCACCTCGATCTCGGGGTCCACCAGCCAGGTGGGGCGGATGATCTGTTCCACCACAAGCCCCTGGGCCTGATCCAATTCCCAGGGGCCGGGCGTTGCAGAAACGTAGACGGTCTGATTGATGCGCTTGCGGAACTCCTCGAAGTTCAGGGGACGGTTGTCCAGGGCCGAGGGCAGGCGGAACCCGAAGTCCACCAGGGTCTGCTTGCGCGAGTTGTCGCCCTTGGACATCCCACCCACCTGGGACACAGTGACATGCGACTCGTCCACGAACATCAAGAAGTCCTCGGGGAAATAGTCCAGCAGGGTGTGTGGCGGTTCACCGGGACTGCGCCCATCCAGAAAGCGTGAGTAGTTCTCGATGCCGTTGCAATACCCAAGCTCCTCAATCATCTCCAGGTCCAGCTGGGTGCGCTGTTCAAGGCGTTGGGCCTCCACCAGCATGTTGCGATCCCTGTAGTAATTGAGCCTGACCGCCAGCTCGTCACGAATCTCATCCATGGCCCGGTTCAGGTTGGCGCGGTCGGAAACATAATGGCTGGCCGGAAAGATCACGGCCCTGGGAAGACGCGACAAGACCTCGCCGGTGATGGGGTCGGTCTCGGACACGGCATCGATCTCGTCGCCGAAGAACTCCACACGCAGGGCCTGCTGGTTGGAATAGGCGGGGATGATCTCCAGCACGTCGCCGCGCACGCGGAAGGTTCCCCGATGGAAGTCGTAGTCGTTGCGCTCGTAGTGGACCTCCACCAACCGCTCGATGAGCTGCCCGCGCGAGAGCCGCTGCCCAGGCTCCAGGGGCAACACCATTTTGGAGTAGTATTCGGGTGAGCCCAGGCCATAGATGCAGGACACCGAGGCCACGATGAGCACATCGCGCCGGGTGAGCAGCGCATGGGTGGCCGCATGGCGCAGCTTCTCGATCTCGTCGTTGATGGACGAATCCTTATCGATGTAGATGTCCGTGTGGGGCAGATAGGCTTCGGGCTGATAATAATCGTAATAACTGACGAAATATTCCACGGCATTGTCCGGGAACAGGCTCTTGAACTCATTGTACAACTGGGCGGCCAGGGTCTTGTTGGGGGCCAGGATCAGCGCGGGCCGCTGCACCGCCTCCACCACCTTGGCCATGGTGAAGGTCTTGCCCGAGCCGGTCACGCCCAGCAACACCTGGCTGGGCACCCCTTGGCGCAGGTTGGCGGCCAGGTCCTCGATGGCCCGGGGCTGATCGCCGCGGGGCTCAAAGGGACTCTGGATGCGAAAGGGGATGGTGTCGTTCACATTATCGAATGAGGGCATGTCCTGCTTGTACCTGCAGCCCGGAGCGAGGTAAACAGTCAAACCTTCGTCAACAAAAAAAGAAGGCCGAAGCCTTCCCTTGGACGGTGATTGCCTTGGTCTATTCGAACAGTTTTTTGCTCGAGTCCTTCAGGCTTTCAGCGGCCTGATCCAGTTTCTTCCCGGCTTTTTCCATTTCCCCTTCCTTTTCGCAGCCAAAGGTGGAAACAAGAAGGGCCAACAGACAGGTCAGAATCAAAAATCGTTTGAGCATGGCAAGATGTCCCTTTGTGTTGGATGGATTCGGCCCAAAGTATCACAGGATCCTTTGCCCGAATAGCCTGGCGAGATGACGCTTGTGAAGGGCTTCACAAAAGCCTCTTTTTTTCGTACACAAAGCCCACCTGAGCAGGCCCACGGCTGCTCACCCGATTCAACCGCAACCGCACAGGAGTGACGGCATGCAGATACACAGTGTGGCCCCGGAACGCCCCCTGCCCACGGACAGGGGCTATGTCCTGACCATGACCATCAAGTGTTTCAAAGGTCGCAAGAACGTCCAGGTGCATCTCTTCCGCCCGGAGTTCGACCAAGCCGAATTCGACAGCTACGCCTGGGAGCACCTGCTGGGCAATGCGGTGGAGCCCGGCCGGGACGATCCCGAAGGTAGCAAAAGAGTCGTGCTGGAGGCCTTCACCAGCCAGGAACGCGATCAGATCTTTGAATACATCAAGACCCGCTATGAGGACCGTGTGTCCGAGGCCAGCTCCAGCGCCATGAGCTTCCCCATTCCCAAGGGACTGGCGCCCCTGTCCTCCGTCCCCGAGGGCAAGACCATCGGCCTGATCCGCTTTTCGCAACTGCCGAACTTCGACCTGCCGTTCCCCATGCACGGGCTCTACGACCTGTCCCAGGCCGACCCTCTAGTGGACGACCTGGACTAGGACCAGCAAACCAATCAAGGCGAAGGCAGCGACTGCCTTCGCCTTTTTCAGAGCAAGGATTGCCATGGCCCGCATCATTGATCTCACGCACCCTATGGGCTCGGGCATGCCGGTCTACCCCGGTACCGAGCCCCCGGTCTTCAAACAGGCGACCTCCATCCAGGTCGAGGGATTTGCAGAGCAACGCCTGACGCTGCTCACGCACACCGGCACGCACCTGGACGTGCCCGCGCACATGCTGCCCGAGGGCCCGACCCTCAGCAACCTGCCCCCGGAGCGTTTCATGGGGCCGGGGTGCGTCCTGGACCTGCGTGGCGTCAACGAAATCCGACGGGCGGACCTGGAGCCCTACGCCCCGGCCCTGGCACGCTCGGCCTTCGCCATCCTGCGCACCGGCTGGGAAGAACACTGGGCCAATCCCGAATACTTCAGGGGCTTCCCCGTCCTGGACCAGGCCGCCGCCGCATGGCTGACTGGGTTCGGCCTCTCGGGCATCGGCTTGGACGCCATCTCCGTGGACTCGACGGATTCCAGCCACTACCCGGTCCATCATCTGCTGTTCGAAGCGGGTCTGGTGATCGTGGAAAATCTCTGCAATCTTGGGGCACTGCCCGCCAGCGGCTTCGAATTCCAGGCCCTGCCCCTGCCCATCCAGAATGGCGACGGGTCGCCCGTGCGAGCGGTGGCCGTCATTACCTCACATTCTTTTGCAAAGAGCCCCATCTGACATTGCAACGTTTAATATATTATAATAAATATTTGGAGAAATGTTAAAACAGACAATTCTTCTTGCGCTTGCACTTTGCATTGTACTCGCCCTCCCCTTGTCCAATACGGCAACAGGGAAAACTTTACGTTTCGCCATCATCCCCAAGGCAGAAAACAACACATTCTACCTGCCGGCTAAACAGGGTTGCATGGACGCAGCCAAAGAACTTGGAGATGTCCAGTGCATCTACGAGGGGCCAGAAACGGCAGACCCTCGCCTGCAGGACAGCATCATCTCGCGCCTTATCGACGAAGGTATCGACGGACTGGCCGTGGCGGTCATTCACTCCGAATTCATAGAGAATCGGAGTATAGCAAAAGCCCGCAATGCAGGCATTCCCGTCGTAACCTTTGATTCGGACTTCTCCCAACAAACCCTGGCTCGCTCAAAGGACATTCGAAGCACCTACATCGGCACAGACAATTATGAATTCGGACAGAAACTGGGGACACTGGTTCTAAAATACCGCCCGGATGGTGGAACGCTGTGCATCATCAGCGGGCACAAGTCCGCCCCGGGGCTGAACGACCGCATGAGAGGCGTCCGGAAGGCACTCGCCGCTTCCGCCTCCGGCAAATGGAAAGAATACGAACGTTGCCCCCTCTTCTGCCGTGATGACCCAAACATGGCTTTGGAACAACTGCTTTACATATTCGACACGGGAACCCAGGACAAAAACAAAGTCGACACCATCATCATCCTTGGAGCCTGGCCACAGCAAAACCCTGATGACTACAGAACCAGCATGACCAATCGCTTGGCAACGCTGGAGTCCAAACAAGTCCTCGTCATCGTGGGCGACTCCCTAGACTCACAACTGCAACTCCTGAAACAAGGGCTCGCTCATGGCAATGTTGGTCAGGTTCCCTACGATATGGGCAAAAAAGCAGTGGAGACTTTGTACAAAATCCATCACGGAGAATTTGTACCCGATGTGGTCTACACTCCCTCGAGGATTTGTTTCCCTGAGAATACTTCCGGCATAACGATTAACGACTGAATCAACGGATCAAGCTCTCTATCCGCTTCTTTGACTCCTCAGATTCTTTGACTCCCCGTACCTCTGAAGTGTAACACCTCAATTCCAAATACTGCGATTTCGTACTCAAGGAGTTCTCATGGAGCCCGCCTTCCTGTCCGAGGCCATGCGCCCCGGACATCCCAAATGGGAACAGGCCATCACCCGCTTTGAGCCGCTCTACGCCAGGCAAGGCGACCTGCGCAGCGATTTCGCACGCGACTACAACCGCATCCTGCACTCCACGGCCTTTCGCCGCTTGAAGCACAAGACCCAGGTCTTTTACGCCACGCAGAACGACCACGTCTGCACGCGCATCGAGCATGTGAACCACGTCACCGCCGTGGCGCGGACCATCGCCGAAACCCTGGGCCTGAACGCCGAACTGACCAGCGCCATCGCCATCGGGCACGACCTGGGGCACGCCCCCTTCGGACACGCGGGTGAACGGCATATCTCGCGCATTGCCGAGACCGAACTGGGCAGCCGCTTCAGGCACGAGCGCAACAGCCTGCATTTCATGGATCGCATCGAAACCCTGGAGGCCCCGGGCGGGGTGCACTACAACCTGAACCTGACCTATGCGGTGCGCGACGGAGTGGTCAGCCCCTGCGGGCAGATCGGCAATACCCCGGTGCGCCCAAGGGACACGGCCGGCTCCCTGGAACAGTTTTCCGGAAACACCACGGCCGAGCCGTTCACCTGGGAAGGGGCGGTGGTCAAGATCTCGGACCGCATCGCCTCCCTTGGACGGGATATCGAGGACGCCATCCGCCTGAAGATCCTGACCAAGGACGAATTGAAACACCTGCGCTCCCTGGCCCAGCGCTTCGGGGAGTCCACCTTCCGGCACATCAACAACTCCCTGCTGATGCAGGTCTTCATCAACGACCTGTGTCGCTCAAGCTCCCTTGAGGGGGGGCTGCGCCTCTCGAACGCCAACGTGGAGCTGATGGCCGAACTCACGGAGTTCAACTACCGCCACATCCACTTCCATGAGCGGCTGGCCTATTTCGTGGAGTATGCCGAGCTGATCGTGAACACCATCTTCAAGCGCCTGAAGGCCACCTACCAGCCGGACAAGAGCCTCTCCAACGTCAATCAGCTGCGCGAGGCCTGCCCCGCCCTGGCAGGGACCTTCTACGACTGGCTGATCAAATACGGATACCCAAGCCTGCGGCGCACCATCAGCCTGAAATACATGGCTGACCGGCTCTACAATCCCGACGACGAAGCCGACTACACCCGCGCCATCCTGGACTACATCTCGGGCATGACCGACTCCTTCGCCATCAAGGCCTTTGAGGAGATCGTCTCTTTCTAGGAGGGGGATGACAGCGGATCGAAGGCTTGCGGCATGGCCCAGGCCCCGTCAGCCGGGGGCTGCGTCACCAGCGAATACAGCCGCGCCAGAAAACGGTTGCGGGGGATTTCGCGCGCCCCGAAACGCAACAGATGGGCCGTGGTCTGCTGGCAGTCGATGAGGCCGTAGCCCCAGGACTCCAGCAGCCGCGCCAGCCAGACAAAGGCCACCTTGGAGGCCTCGGGCTCGAGGTAGAACATGGATTCCCCGAAAAACGCCCGGCCCACGGACACCCCATAGACCCCACCCACCAGTTCCCCGTCCAGGCGGGCCTCCACACTGTGCGCCCAGCCCGCGCAATGCAGTTCCACATAGGCCTCGACCATCTCCGGCACCAGCCAGGTGCCCGGTCCCTCCGGTCGGGGGACCAGCGAACACTCACGGATCACCGCGCCGAAATCCTGGTCCACGGTAATCGTAAAACGCCTGGAGTTGATCGCACGACGCAAGGAGCGTGAGACATGCAACTCGGCCGGGGCCAACACCAGCCTGGGGTCCGGCGACCACCACAGAATTGGGTCCCCCGGGCCGTACCAGGGGAAAAGACCCCGGGCGTAGGATTCCACCAACCGTCGCACGGAGAGATCTCCGCCGAACGCCAATAGCCCGTCCGGGTCCGCATTGTTGGGGTTGGGGAACCAATCCGTTCCAGGTGGGATAAAATCAATGCTCATGGGGTCGACGCCAGCAAAAACGGCGCGGACGGCGAACCGCCCGCGCCGGGGTTGGTTGATCTTGCCTGTTTCAACACGGGCCAGCGATCACTTCGAACTGTCCGCGGACCTGGGAAACTTGAAACGCAGCTTTTCCGCCTCGCCCTTCTTGCGGCGCTTGCGCGGGGCCTCGGCCACCACCTCCCCGCCACGGACCAGGGCCCCGAAGAGCAACTCGTCGGCCAGGGGATCCTCCACCTCGGTCTGGATCAACCGGGAAAGAGGTCGGGCGCCAAAGGCGTTGTCAAAGCCCCGTTCCGCCAGCCAGGAGCGAGCCCCCGGGGTCAGGCGCAGGGACACCTTGTGCTCGGACATGCGTCCGTTCAATTCGGAGATGAACTTGTCCACGATCAGCCCCATGACATCCGGGGAGAGGTTGGCGAAAGGCACCACCCCGTCCAGCCGGTTGCGGAACTCGGGGCTGAAGACCTTTTCCACGGCCTGCAAGAACTTGTCAGAGCGGTCCTCATAGGCCTTGTCGCCAAAGCCCATGGCCCCCTTGCCGCTGGCCTCCCAGGCCCCGACGTTGGAGGTCATGAGCAGGATCACATGCGAGAAGTCGGCCTTGCGCCCGTTGTTGTCCGTCAGTGTCGCATAGTCCATAACCTGCAGCAGGATGTTGAAGACATCCGGGTGGGCCTTTTCGATCTCGTCCATCAGCAGCACCGTGTAGGGGTTCTTGCGAATGGCGTCGGTCAACAGCCCGCCCTGGTCAAAGCCGACATACCCCGGAGGCGCTCCGATGAGCCGCGAGACCGCATGCTTTTCCATGTATTCGCTCATGTCGAAGCGCACGAAGTTCACGCCCAGGCTGGCCGCCAGCTGACGGGCCAGTTCGGTCTTGCCCACTCCCGTGGGCCCTACGAACAGAAAGCTGCCCGTGGGCTTGCCCTGCTGCCGCAATCCGGCACGGGCCCGCTTGATGGACTGCGCCAGGACCTCGACGGCCTTGTCCTGTCCGAAGACGCGGGTCTTCAGATCCCCTTCCATATTGCGCAGACGTTCGCGGTCCGTGGTGGTGATGCGGTCCACAGGGATACGCGCCATGCGGGCGATGACAGCCTCGATTTCCTGGGGCCGGATATCATGGCCCTTGCGGCGACGCTTCTTGAGCTTGTAGGCCGCGCCGGCCTCGTCGATGACATCGATGGCCTTGTCCGGCAGGTAGCGATCCGTCACATGACGGGCCGAAAGCTCCGCCGCGCTGCGCAGGGCACCGGGGGTGTAGTGCACCCCATGATGCTCCTCGTAGTAGGACGCCAGGCCCTTCAGGATCTCAAAGGTCTCCTCCACCGAGGGCTCGGGCACGTCGATCTTCTGGAAGCGGCGCGACAGGGCACGGTCCTTCTCGAAATGGTTCTTGTATTCCTCGTAGGTCGTGGAGCCGATACAGCGCATCTTGCCCGACTGCAGAACGGGCTTTAAGATGTTCGAGGCGTCCATGGTGCCGCCCGTGGTGGCCCCGGCCCCGACGATGGTGTGGATCTCGTCGGCAAACAGGATAGAGCCCGGAATGGCGGACAGTTCCTTGATCACGCCCTTCAGCCGGGCCTCAAAATCACCGCGATACTTAGTGCCCGCCAGCATGGACCCCATGTCCAGGGCAAAAATCCTGGTCTGTAGGAATTCCTCGGGGACAAGGCCTTCCACGATGCGCAGGGCCAGCCCCTCGGCCAGGGCGGTCTTGCCCACACCGGGATCGCCCACGAACAACGGATTGTTCTTGCGGCGGCGCGAAAGCACCTGCACCGCGCGCAGAATCTCCTGCTCACGCCCGATGAGGGGGTCGATCTCGCCCTTGCGGGCGCGTTCGGTGAGATCCGCGGTGAACTGCTCCAGCATGGAATCGCCCTCGCGCACCGGGCGCTCGGGCGCACCCTCTTCGCGCGGTTGGCCCGGAGCACCGGGCAGGGACCAGCCCCCTCCGCCCTCGGCCTTGCCGCCGCCATGGGAGATGTAGTCCAAGACATCCAGCCGGGTCACGCCGTGGGACTTCAGAAAATACACGGCGTAGGAATCCTCTTCCTCGAACAGGGCCGCCAGCACGTCGCCCACACGGACCTTGTCCCTGCTGGCGGACTGAATCTGCAAAATGGAGCGTTGCAGCACGCGCTGCACACCAAGGGTCTGCACGACTTCGCTGGGGGTGTCGTCGGGCAGGATTTCCATATGATCAATAAAGAACCGCTCCAGCTGATGCTTCAGCCGGATGACGTTCACGCCGCAGTTGACCATGATATCCCGTCCGGTCTCCTCAAGCAGCATGGCATACAGGAGGTGTTCCAGAGTCAGGTATTCGTGGTTACGTCTCTTGACTTCCTTGACAGCCGAACTCAGAACGTTTTCCAAGCGCTTCGAGAGCATTTACACCTCTTCTGTCGTGCACTTGAGGGGGAACCCGTCGCGGGCGGCTAACTGGCGCACAAGAACCATCTTGGTCTCCGCAACCTCTGCCGTATAGATGCCGCAGACGCCAACGCCATCGTTGTGGACCTTGAGCATGATGTCCATGGCCTCTGTCTGCGACTTGCCAAACACGGTGATGAGGACCCGCACGACAAACTCCATGGTGGTGTAGTCGTCGTTATGCAGCAGCACCTTGTACTTACGGGGCTCGCGAACCTCATCCTCGATATAGACGCCCGGTTGCCCGGGCCGCGCGAAAGGATCCGCCACCGTGGACTCCTCCTACGTTACCGGAAGCCCCGCCCAGCCTTGGGAATCGGGACTTCCTCCATTAGAAACATACTACGCCAACCGGCCTTGCACCACAAGGGGAAAACAGTAAAACCTTCCCCAAAGCTAAGACCTGTGCGGGAGTTGTCCAGAGAACGACGCCAGAGAGAGTTGGGCCAGCAATGCCTTTTTCTGGTCTGGGGCAAACACAAAACTCTCGCGCGGCTCAAGGCCCTCGGCCTCTCGGTATTCACGGTTGAGTTGATGGTAGTTCTTGATGGACGATTCACAGGCAACCAGCCCCAGGGCCGCCGCGGCAACGGGAATCGCCTCGGGCTCGCCCTCGATCTCCACGAACTCGCCAAACGGCAGCAGGTCCAGGCAGATGTGACAGGCCCTGAACAACCACTCCTCACGGACCTTCTCGTAGGCGAAGGCCGGGCCGTAGCCCAGTGTCTCCAGCAATATCTCGATGGCGAGGGGATCGTCCACGGCGGTCTCATGCTCGTCCCAGGCTTTGACTCCCAGGGGGATCGGCCCTGCGGGAGGCCGCTTGAGCGTCAGAATCCGCCGCCCGTCATCGCGCAGACGCACCAGGATGCCACGTTCCTTCAAAGACCGCTCGGGATCATCGAACACGATATTGGATTCAAAACGCTTTCCCTGGAAATCCGCGCCCAAAGCCTGTAGCCTGTGGTGCATGTCGTCCAGGTTCGCGCCGAGATATTTGAGTTCCGTCTCCATCGGCATGGGAATGTCCCCTTCATCAGCCTTATGGGCTGTTTTACTAGGGTAAACCGTCCCGGACAAAACCGCAACGACGCATGGAGGACCACGCGCGTGCAAAAGCTTGTGCTCATCGCCCTGGCAGGAGGGGCCGGCGCCCTGTCCCGCTATGGCCTGGCCGGACTGGTCCAGCGCCTGGTCGGCGGGTCATTCCCACTGGGGACTTTCGCGGTCAACATGCTGGGCTGTCTGCTCTTCGGACTGGTCTGGGGAATCTTTGAGGATCGGACCGCCTTCGGGCCGCAGGCCAGGGTCATGGTCCTGACCGGCTTCATGGGCGCATTCACCACCTTCTCCACCTTCGCCTTCGAGTCCGTGGCCCTGATGCGCGCGGGCCAATGGCTCTTTGCGGCCGTCAATATCGCGGGCCAAAACCTGATCGGCCTTGCCCTGCTGTTTGCCGGGCTCAAGCTGGCGCGTCTGATTCCCTAGGTCAAAATCCAGGAACTACGCCAAGAGAGGACAACCATGCAGCTGCCAAAACATGCCGAACGCCTGAGAATCTATACCGGGGAAAACGACCATTACAAGGGCCGCCCGGTGCATGAGGCCATCGTGGAGGAAGCCCGCCGCAGCGGCTTTGCCGGGGCCACCGTGCTACGCGGCATCTGCGGATTCGGCGCCAACAGCCGGGTCCACACCACAAAGATCCTGCGCCTGTCCGAGGACCTGCCGATCATCACCGAGATCGTGGACGAATCCGCCAAAATAGACGCCTTCCTGCCGCTGCTCGATACGATGATCGGCGAGGGCTTGGTGGTGCGCGAACAGGTGCAGGTGCTGGTCTATCGCCACAACGATGGTAGAAAGGGCTGACCCCGCCCCCAAGACCCGCTCTGGGCACGGTCATGGACATGGGCATGCACATGGGCAGACCATGGACATGAAAAAAACCGCCAGGAGACTTTCCTGACGGCTCGATCATCGGCCTTGAATCATGAGGAGAGATCAGGTCGAACCCAGGCGAACCACCTCCGGCGCGATCCTCTCCAGGGGCAAAATTCTGTCCACCCCACCCGCCTTCACGGCCTCACCGGGCATGCCGTAGACCACACAGGTCGCCTCGTCCTGGGCAATGGTATACGCCCCGGCGTCCTTCATCTCCTTCATGCCCACGGCCCCGTCGTCACCCATGCCGGTCATGATCACGCCGATGACGTTGCCTCCACCGTAGCGGGCCGCGGAGCGGAACAGCACATCCACACTGGGACGATGCCTGCGCACCAACGGCCCATCCTTGATCTCCACGTAATAGCGCGCCCCGCTGCGCTTCAGGAGCATGTGCTTGTTGCCCGGAGCGATGAGGGCCTGCCCGGGGAGCACGGTGTCGCCATCGGCTGCCTCCTTGACCTTGATCACACAGGTGGAGTCCAGGCGCTTGGAGAAGGCCGCCGTGAACATCTCGGGCATGTGCTGCACGATGACCACCCCGGGACAGTTGCGGGGCAAAGCCTCCAGAAATATTCGCAGGGCTTCGGTGCCACCGGTGGAAGCCCCCACGGCCACGACCTTTTCCGTGGTCTGCAGCTTGCTCAACCCAGGAGTCGGACTGTCGATCACGGCGTCGGCCGAGAGCTTGGGCTGGATCTTGATTGCCTTGTGGACCGCCCTCTTTTCCATCTTGGCGCTGGCCGCGGCCTTGATGGCGTCGGTGAAACGTATCCTGGATTCTTCCAGGAACTGCTTGGTGCCCAATTTGGGTTTCTGGATGATGTCCACAGCCCCGTATTCCAGGGCGCGCAACAAGGTCTCCGAGCCCTTCTCGGTCAACGTTGAACACATGATCACGGGAATCGGGTGCTGGCTCATGATCTTGCGCAGGAAGGTCAGGCCGTCCATGCGCGGCATCTCGACGTCCAGGATGATGACGTCGGGAACCTGAAGCTCCATCTTCTTGGCCGCCACAAAGGGATCGGCGGCCGTATCCATGACCTCCAGGTCAGGATCGGATGACACCAACTCCGCGATGGTGTTGCGCACCACCGCCGAGTCGTCCACGATGAGCACCTTGATTTTCTTCCCCATGCCTCTCCCTTTCACAAACCCGAATCCATCAGGCTTTTCTGTAGATGGTCGGCGCAACCTGCTCCAGGGGCAGATTCTGACCAGCCAGACTTTCCGAGTGTCCGATGAACAGATGCCCTCCGGGCTTCAGATTCGCGCAAAACTTCTGCATCAGGCGGGCCTGGGTCGGCTTGTCGAAATAGATGATCACATTGCGGCAGAAAATGATGTCCTTGGCTTCACGAAAGGTGAAGGATTCCATGAAATTCAGCTGCCTGAACTCCACCAGCCGCCGAATCTCAGGGGCCACGCGCACCAGCTTCTTGTCGCGGTCCTTGCTCCGCAGAAAATACTTGCGCAGCACGGCTCCGGGCACCCCCCGCGCCTGCTCCTGGCTGTAGACCCCGCGCGCCGCCTTGCCCAGCACCTCGGAAGAAATGTCCGTGGCCAGAACCTTGAACCGGAACTGGGGATTCGCCTGCTGAAAATCGGAAAGCACGAAGGCCATGGTGTACGGCTCCGCCCCGATGGAACAACCAGCGCTCCATATCTTCAGCGCCTGCCGATCTCCGTTTTGCGCCATCCACTGGGGCAGCAGCGTCGCGTACAGATGCTCGAAATGTTTGGGTTCACGGAAGAAATCCGTGGTGTTGGTGGTCACCTGATCGATCAGGTTGCACAACTCGCATTCCATGCCTTCGGGGGTGAACAGGAATTCACAATATTCCTTGTACCCCTCATATCCCAAGACACGCAGCCGTTTCTGCAGTCGCGCCTCAAGCATAGTCTTCTTGGAGGGTGGCAGCTTGATGCCGCATTCCTCATGGATGAACTCGGCAAAACGCTTGAAATCCTTGTCGCTCATGGAGCGAGCCTTGGCTGTGCAGAGGGTGCTGCTTTTCCCTCCCCCCAGGCCTGTGGAGGGTGAAGATGCGGAGGCGACCATCATGCCCCCCGTCAACCCCGGCCCGAGGACGCGCTACGGATGATCTGCGGCACGTCCAGGATAAGCGCCATGGAGCCGTCCCCCTTGATGGTTGCTCCGGAGATGCCATCCACATCGCGATACACCCGTCCCAGGCTCTTGATCACGGTCTGGTGTTCGCCGATGACATGGTCCACGACGATCCCGATGCGGCTGCCGTCAAACCCGGTGACCACCACCTGCTCGATCTCCGGGGGAATCCCCGGGACGGTGAACCAGTCGCGCAACCGGATATAGGGCACGATATCGCCGCGCAGATTGAGGACCTGCTGTTCACGAACCCGTTCCTCGGCAGTCTGAATGAGCTCGACGCATTCCTCCACCAAAGACAGGGGAATGACGTAATGCTCATCCTGCACCTTGATCTGCAGGCCATCGATGATGGCCAGGGTCAGGGGCAGGCGAACGGTGATCGCCGTTCCCTTGCCGCGTGTGCTGCTGACGTCGATGGCCCCGCGCAGGGAATCGATGCCGCGCTTGACCACGTCCATGCCCACACCGCGCCCTGAGACACTGGTCACCTTGTGCGCGGTGGAAAATCCAGGGGCAAAGATCAGACTAAAGATCTCCTTGTCGGAGAGGTCGGCATCCTTGGACACCAGCCCGCGCTCGACGCCCTTGGCCAGAATGACGTCACGGTCCATGCCCGCACCATCGTCCTTGATGGTGATCAGGACCTCGCCCCCGGCATGTTCGGCGGAGAGGGAGATCGTCCCCACGGCTGGTTTGCCCGCGGCGTTCCGCTTCTCTGGGGATTCGATGCCGTGGTCGATGGAATTGCGCAGCAGGTGAACGAGCGGATCATTCAGGCGCTCGATCACCGTCTTGTCCAACTCGGTTTCAGCGCCATGGGTGATCAATTCCATCTGCTTGCCCAATTCGTCGGACAAGTCGCGCACCAGTCGCCTGAACTTGGAGAACGTGGAGCCGATGGGCAGCATGCGGATCGACAACGTGGAATCGCGCAGTTCGTCCGTCAGCCGTTCCAGCTCCTCGGCCAGTTCGATGAAGACCTGATCGCTCTTCTCCCCGGCGACTTGGGTGATCTGAGCCTGGACAATGACCAGTTCGCCCACCAGATCCACCAGATAATCCAGTTTGTCGGCACCCACGCGGATGCTGGAGGCGGTGGTCTCTTCCTTCTTGACCTTGCGCATGGTGCGCACGGCCTGCTGCTCGGCCAGTGCCGAGCGGATCTGATCCTCGGAGACCACACCGGCCTCGGTGAGCAGGTCGCCCAGGCGCCTCTGATCGCCCAGCACGTTTTTCAAATCGTCCTGGGTCAGATCGCCCCGCTCCACCAGAATCTCGCCCAGACGCTTGTAGCTCGCGTCGCTGTCCAGGACCCCCAGCTTGTCGATGACCTGAATCAGCAATTCGCAATCGTCATCCACGAAGATGAACACGTCGCGAATGGCGTCCTCGCCCTGGTCCGTGGCCAGCACGACATCCCACCAGATGTGGCAATCCTCGGGATCAAGCTCGGACAGCGGTGGAATGCCCTCGGTATGGGCCACGACCTGGTGCAGACCCATCTCGGTCAATTCCTCGATCAGAGCCAGGGGATTGGTACCGGAGCTGAAGATCCCCGGCTCGGGCTTGAAACGGATCCGATAGGTAACGATATCCCCGGACGCCGAGCCCTTGAGGTCATCCAACTCGGCCTCGGACTGAACAGCGGTGCCGGTTTCAACGTCCACACCCAATAGCTTGCGCAGACCGGCGATAATGGCCTCGGCCTGGGGAGAACCGGTGGCCTGGCCGCCCTCGTCCTCCAGGAGCACAAGGATATGGTCCCGCGCGCCCAGTGTCAGGTCCAGCAGTTCCTTGGTTACGGAAAGCTCACCGCAGCGGACCTTGTCGAAGACGGTTTCCACGTCGTGGGTGAAATGCGCCACATCCTCGAATCCGAACATGGCGCCGGAACCCTTGATGGTATGCATCGCCCGGAAGACCCGGTCCACAAGCTCGGAATCATCCGGCGTGTCCTCGAGTTCCAGCAGGGCCGTTTCCAACTCGGCCAGCAGCTCATTGGCCTCTTCGAGAAAGGCTTGGCGATTGATATCATCCTGCGACATGTCCGACACTCCCTGGAGATCCGTACTTGCACCTGGCGTAAGAGCGGCACCGGCCCTCACGGACTGGTCTTCACCCTGGGCAGCGAGCTATCTGAGTACTTTTTTCACCACGGCCAGCAGCTGCTCGGGCTTGAAGGGTTTGACGACCCATCCGGTGGCTCCGGCGGCCTTGCCGTCCTGCTTTTTCGCGGCCTGGGACTCAGTGGTCAGCATAATGATCGGAATAAACTTGTAGGCGGCATTGGCCCTGATATTCTTGATCAGGGCGATGCCGTCCATATTAGGCATGTTCAGGTCGGTGATGACCATCTTGATGGGACCCGAGAGCTTGCTCAAGGCGTCCTTACCGTCACAGGCCTCAAGCACCTCATGACCGTCGTTTTTCAGGGTAAAGCTCACCATCTGCCGAACGCTTGCAGAATCATCCACCGTCATAATCAAAGCCATCTATCTTCTCCTCCAAAAACAATGATCAACGCTACCCAACCGGAATCCGGCGGCCTCGGCAAGCTCTTCCACTGCCGCTGAAACTGGGCCTGCCGTCCCCAATTCCCTGCCCTTACTTTGCAACTCGCCTTGGGCCGCGCAGACCGTCTGCAAAAAGATCAGGTCCACGCGCGTCACTCCAGAGAGGTCCAATGCGAGCGATTCAAACCGCTCGCAGGCCTCCTGCAACGCCTGTTTCAGCCGCGCCGCGCTCTCGATGGTCCACTCGCCCGACAACACCAATGTGCCCTCGGAACCGGCGCCGACCATATCGTACTTTGCCAAGAATCCTCCTTCCAACCTGCCAGGCTCAGAACAACTCCACGTTATCCCAGTCGTCCTCGTCCTGCGCGGCTCCGTCCGGTTCATCGAACAGTTCGAGCTCACCCTCGCCCCCATGAGTGGCCGCTGGCCTGGAACCACCGCCTCCGAAGGTGGATTCATGAACCGTCCGCTCCGCCTCCATGGTGTAACGGGACAGCAGTTCCTTCAACCGCTTGGGGCGTCCCCTGTCATCCGAAACCGGGACCAAAAGACGTAAGGCATCCGCAATCCTGCGAAGCGCCGCACGGGTATCGTCAAGACCGGGACAAATCTGTTCATCCAGACGGATGGAGCTCACCAGTTTGTCCATGTCCGTCCCCAAGGAGGACGACAGCGACAACACCTCGCGAGCGGCCCCGGAAAGCCTCGTCGAGAGTTCGGCCAAAACGGCCATCAGCTCACGTTGCCGTTGGGCGTATTGATCGATGAGCACCTTCTGCTGTTTGGTATCAGCAGCCAGCACCAACTCAGCCGAGGCCTGGGAAATTTCCAGCAACATGGACGAGACGGCTTGGGTCCTGTCCCTGGCATCCACGGACAGCCGCTGGATCGCCTGGGCCAGAACGCCCAGAGCCTTGCCTTCCTCGCCGGTATGGGCAGCCTTGATGCTCGCATTCAAGGCAATCAGCTCGATTTCAGAGCCGACTTCCTCAATGCTACTCACAAATTCCGTCATCTCGGCAACAGTCCCGGTCACGGAACCGATCAGCTGGGCGATCTCGGCTGATTTATCGGAAAAAGCCTCCATGGCGCTCAGTACGGCCTTGGTACTCCTGCCGACACGGTCCAAGACCGTCCCCCCGTCATGGCTCTCGCCTGCGGAGAGGACCCTTGAGACCTCCGCTCCGATCTCGCCCGCAGCAGCGGAAATACCGGCCAATCCATCGCGCAGCCCGCCAACGGCGGAAGCAAAACGCTGACTGGCATTGTCCAATTGCGAAATCTGGAGTTCGGACACGTCGGCAATCCAACCCACAACGTCCTGGATGCCCTCCCGGCCCTCGCGGGATGTGCGTCCCGCAGCTTCTGCTCCGGCACCATCCTGTTCCTCCCGGTCTTCAACGGGGAGTTGCGCCCCCCGGGCGTATTCATCAGCCTGGGTGACCATCTCGTCGAGGGCCTCTTCGATGTGCTCCACCTGCTGGCGCACGATGTCATGGAACTGGAGGGAGGAGACGACTTCCGCCACATTGGCCATCACGATTTCGCTTCGCTGGGCGATATGGCTGGCCCCCGTCCTGGAACGGTCCATCATCTTGTTCAAGGCGGTCAGGCTGGAATCGATGTCGGAGAGGATGCCGCTGGAGCACTCGCCTTGTTCCTGAGTCAGGGCCTTGGTGCGCAGGTCAACGGACTCGAGAAGCGAACCCAGAGACTTTGATTTGATGGAGATGGACGACGAATTTTCAACAATTTTGCTCGCCAGGGTTTCCACGTCATCGGCCAGGGTGCTGAATCCCAAGCCTTGGTCTCCCAGACGAGCGCTCTCGATACGGGTCGAAATCCCGAGCATCGTCAAGCTCTTGATGATCCGCCCGAACTCCACGACCTGTCCTCCCAGACTGGAGACCAGGGTCATGACCCGTTCGAGGGCCCGTGCCCCTTTTGCCGCATCTTCAGGGTTGCAGATGGCCGAGAGGCTGCTCAGCTCCTCGGACAGGGCCGCAGCGTTTGCTGCGACCTCATCGCCAGAGCAGAGATCGGTCAATTCGGAAGCACTTTGCGTCAGAGACCTGGAACGAGTAGTGAACTCCATCAGGTTCGAGCCAAGCCCCAGAAACTCTTCTTCCCTGCTGGAGACCAGCTCGGCCAGCCCGCCGGAAAGCCGACGTAGGGCATCAACATGGGCGTCGAGCTGCCCAGACAATGCCTCCAGAGAAACTTCAGCCTGTGTTTTTGCTATCATGCGACACTATTTGAGCCCGGATAATCTCGTGCCTTTTGGGGGAGGCACCTCTATTTATTGTCATAAACTAAGCCTATCAACACAGCGAATCAAGACCTAGAATACAAATCGTGGTTTTCCCTCCCTGCACCGCCCCAAGGAGTCGATACGGGAAGATAGCTGAAGCTGAGATCCAGAGCGAGCATGCTGAAATAAAAATTAAATTATTTTAAGATGTTTTGATGAATCGACATCAATATCAAAGACCCCGAGCGCATACAGCCTGACCTTGTTGCTACGTGGAAATTCTTCGGCCAGCAAACGCCGCAGGGTTTTCTTCAGCCTGTGGGCAGCAACGATCTCGTCACTCTGGCCGAACCCCTTCTGCACGATGCGATATTCATCGCTCTCCTGACGGAAAAACAACACCGCCCGGTTGCGCTTGTAGGTCCTGATCTCCAGGGCGTGGCCAAGAGGCAGCTCCGCGAGCCTGGCCGCCAGAATCTTCTCGATATTCTTGCGATCGATCATTCCAGAAAGTCGTTCCTAACAGGCAAAGAGGCCATTTTCATAGATGAGTCTGGTCTTCCCGTCGGCCAGGGTTGCTGTCACGACCTTGGGCTCGGTGTTGACCAGATCCCAATGCAGGGCCGAGGAATTGAATCCCAGCCTGCGTTTTTGCTCCTCGTCGAGTTCTGACGGGTCGCCCGCATAGGTCGAAGGATAGGACGCCCCCAGAGCCACATGGCAGTTTCCATAGTCTCCGCCAAAGTTTTCATCGAACAGCGTCATGGCCATGAACTGGTTGATCCCCGAGAACCGCTTGTCCGTCAGGGAAAACTCTCCCAACTTGGAAGCGCCCTCGTCCATGCGTAACTGCTCCAGCAGAAAACGCTCGCCTCGGTCGGCGGAAGCATCCACCACCCTGCCGTCCACGAACTCCAGGCGCGCACCCTCCACGTAATTGCCCCCGCGATAGGTGGGCTGGTCCGCATAGTAGATGCCCCGGGTGCCGCGCCAGTCGGGTGACAGGTACAACTCGAAACTGGGGATATTGTGCCCCGTCAACCCTTCCCAACTCCGCGCCTCGCCGGGATCGATCTCCAGGTCCATGCTCGCGGATTCAATGCGGAAACGGCGTGCCCCCAGACCATCCAGCCAGGTTCGCAGTTCCTTGATCCGGGCCATGGTCTGACGCCATTCGCCCAGCGGGTCTGGCCGATCAAGATAGCAGGCCTTGGCCACCTGTCGGGTGTACTCCTCAATGGACAGGTTGGCCTTCTCGGCCAACCCAGGAGTCGGATACAGGCACAGGGTCCAGGAAAAGGCTCCTGCCAGTTCGCGATGGTCCAAGATGTCCCGGAAGGGTTTGCGGGCGCGGGCGGCAGCGGCGATATCCGCAGGATCGGCGTCTGCGAGGTGCGTCAGGGCCTGCGGCGCCAGCAGATGGATGGAGCCCGCCACCTGTTCATACAGTTCGGCGGTTCCCTGCGGCACAAAGGCCAGCTGCCCCGGACCCGCGTTCATGTAAAAATCCCGTTCCATGGTCGCCGTACGATTCAACCGGATGACGGCATTGACCTTTCGTTTGACCAGGCGGCTGTGCAAGGCCTCGGCCAGTTCCAGGGCGGGAACATCGAACCGGACGAGGACGGCATCACCGGCTTTAATGGGGGCGGGCCTGGAGGCGTCCAGGGCCCAGAGCATGACTTCGGCGTACTGCTCGAGCTGGGAGGGTGAAAACATGTGGGGTTCCTGTAACCGGACGTGCGGAAATTACACGCGCGCGGGGATGGTTGGAAGAAATCTCCGGACAGGCGAGGCCGGACAGCGGCTAGATCTGAAGGCTCCTGATGAGGCCCAGCAACTGCTCGGTGGCCACAGCGGTGCGCCGGGGCAGATCAAGGATGCTGGGGTACTGCCCTCCCACATCGCGAGACCACATGTAGCCTGCGGCGGTGGAGTCGGCAACGGTCAGATCGGAGCTGTTGACCACCTTGTCGCGCAGGATGGACTTGGTCATTCTCTCACCACTGTTGGTCACGACCGAGTGGGCATTGACGCTGTCATTTCGAACATTCATAATCGCAGTGCTCGCTTGCAATGAGTGTTGTGTCCATTCCAAAATGCCATGGCCTTTGGCAAAACGCAACCAAACCGCCGACCTGCAAGTCGAATCGTCCACCAAGCCTGTTCAGTAGATCTTATCGGTGAGTTGCGCGGTTTCTTTAGGGTTTCGATCAGGGAAAGACCCTCCCTTGGAGATCCTGGATCACGGTTACGCCCATGTTCTTCCCGGGCTTGAACCACGGACGACCTTCGTCTCCGGGCTGCACCGCTTCCATCAGAGTCCTGACACCTGATTGCGGGGACAGCCAGCCCAAGTCCGGGGATCCTGGCACCTCTCCAGAGACAACGAAACCGGACCTCAGACCAGACCCCCGCTCCGGCAGGAGACCCAAAAGTGCCCGGCAGCCAGTTGGCGGCCGGGCACTTTTTCAGCTACCCACGGCAAGGGATCGAGCTCCTAGTTGTGGGAAAAGACCTTGCTCAGGAAATCCCGCAGGCGAGGATTCTTGGGATTGGCGAAAAACTCATGCGGGGCAGCTTCTTCCTGGATCACGCCCTGGTCAACGAAGATCACCCGGTCGGCGACCTCCTTGGCGAAGCCCATCTCGTGGGTCACCACAACCATGGTCATGCCCTCGCGCGCCAGTTTCTTCATGACTTCCAGGACCTCACCCACCAATTCGGGGTCCAGGGCGCTGGTGGGTTCGTCAAACAGGATGACCTTGGGGTTCAGTGCCAGGGCCCGGGCGATGGCCACCCGCTGCTTCTGCCCACCGGACAACTGTTCCGGAAAATTGGAGGCCTTGTCGGCCAGGCCGACCTTGGCGAGCAGCTTGCGCCCCTGCTCCTCAGCCTCTGATCTGGGCACCTTCCTGACCTTGATGGGCCCCAGGGTCACGTTGTCCAGGACACTCATGTGCGGAAACAGATTGAACTGCTGAAAGACCATCCCGGCCTCGGTACGCACGAGGTTGATGTTTGTTGCGGGATCGGTGATGTCATGCCCGTCCACAACGACACGCCCCGAGGTCGGTTCCTCCAGGCGATTGATGCAGCGCAAGACAGTGGACTTGCCCGAGCCGGAAGGCCCGATGATGCAGACGACCTCGCCTGTGCTGACGTGCAGGTCGATGCCCTTCAAGACCTTCAGGGCCCCAAAGCTCTTGTGCAGTTTCTCAATAGTGATCATGGCGATCCTCCTAGCGTGTCGTCCGGGTGGCCAGATAATTTTCCAGCCTTCGCAGGACAAAGGCGATGGTCATGGTCATGGACAGATACACCAGCCCCACAGTGAAGTAGACCTCGAAGGCCCTGAAATTCACGGCCACGATCTCCTGGCCGGTGCGCAACAGCTCACCCACGCCGATGACCATCAACAACGAGGTGTCCTTCAAGCTGATGATGAACTGGTTGCCCAGGGGCGGGATCATGCGCCGAAAGGCCTGGGGCCAGATGATGTAGCCCATGGTCTGGCCATGGGTCAGGCCGATGGAACGTCCAGCCTCCATCTGGCCGACGTTGATGGACTGCACGGCACCACGGACGATCTCGGCGATGTAGGCGCCGGAGTTGACCGCGATGATCAGGATGCCCGCCACCAGAGGGGAAATGCGCAGCCCCAGGGCCATGGGAACGCCAAAATAGAGGAACATGGCCTGGACCAGCATGGGGGTGCCGCGAACGATCTCCACATAGGTCCCTGCAAGCTTGCGCACAATCCAACTGCGCGACAGCTTCATCATTCCGGCCACGGCCCCGAGCGCAAACCCCAGACCCAATCCGCCGGTGGCGATCTTTAAGGTCCACACCAGCCCACGACCCAGCATCGGCAAGGTTTCGATGATCACACTTGGTTCAAATTGGAACGCCATTGAATACCTTCAGTTATAATGAGCAGGGGCGGCTGGTGCCGCCCCTGATGAAGACGTCTGTGGGAGACAACAAACCTACTTGGGCTCGGTGCCAAACCACTTCATGTACAGCTCGCGGTAGCTGCCATCGGCCTTGGACTTGGCCAGGGCAGCATTGACCTTGGCAACCAGCTCGCTGCCCTTGGGGAAGGCGATGCCATAGGACTGGCCCATGTACAGGGGGCCGACGACCTTGACCTGGCCCTTGCCAGCCTTGCGCATGAAGTCGGCGATGACCGGGGAATCGAAAACCACGGCGTCGGCGCCGCCAGCCATCAATTCCATAAACATCGCATCATTGTTGGGGAACAGCTTCACATCCTTGGCATGGGCCTCTTTCTTCACGAAGTCCTCAGAAGTGGTGCCCAGCTTGGTGGCAACGAGCTTGCCCTTCAGGGTCTCGACGCTGGTGATGTCCTGGTTGTCAGACTTGACGAGGATCAGCAGACCGGCGTTGTAGTAGCTGTCGGAGAAATCAACGACCTTGGCGCGCTCGGGCTTGATGGTGATGCCCGCGATACCCACATCCACCTGGGCGGACTGCAGACCGGGGATGATTCCGTTGAAGTCCATGGGCTGAAGGTCATACTCCACGCCGATTTCCTTGGCCAGGGCGGCCCAGAGTTCCACATCGAACCCAGTGTGCTTGCCACTGTCGGGATCTTTGAACTCGAAGGGCGGAAAGTTGGTGTCGGTTCCCACGACCAAGGTCTTGGCCGTCACGGGGACGCACAAGGCCACGGTCATGGCCAACGCACAGAGCATCGTCACAAAGCGTTTCATGTTGTCTCCTCAGCAATGAATGGTGCCTGAATCGCCCGTTTCTTCGTGATCCACAAAATCGCGACGGGGCATGCTCGAAAAATCGTCTTTTCATGCACCGAATTAACGATTTCCGCAAGCAATTCATGGCAACCCCATGGAGAGTCAAGGCCCTTGAACAGCAGTTAAAACCGAGATCGACCAGCAACGACGAACAGCCTAAATTCTGAATTTCATGCGCCCATCCCCTAAAGGCGGAGCCCAGGTCCAACGCCATCCCCTCAGACAAAATACAGGGATGATGTTGCGAGAAGCGCAGGAGTCTAATCTTGCTCGTTCCAAGGGACATTCTCCAGGGCTTCATCGGCAACAGGAATCATTGCTGGCAGAATCGACGATGTTACTCAGAATTTACAAGATAATCATCAAAATCAGGGGGCTTTAATTTGACTCTTGGAAAACATTGCCCTAGAAATCACAATCAGAGATGGAGCATGCCTTCGTAATTGAACCACCCACACGAAATCAGACTCTCCCGCAGGAATGACAGAAACGGCAGCCGCTCCCCACTGACCTTGTGCCCGCCCTTAACAGACGGCGACCACAAGACGGTTCACAGCGCAAGACAATCTCATTCGGCAACGCCACCGGGGCCTAGCCGTTTGCTGATAGATTGGTCCGTTTCCCAACATTCCTTTCCTGGGAGGTAGCATGAACTCACTCGTCATTGCCCTGCTGTGCTTCGTCGGCTACATCGTGGCCTACCATACGTACGGCAAATTCCTCTCCAAAAAGATCTTTCAAACCGACGAAGCGCTGGAATGCCCCAGCTGCACGCTTCGGGACGACAAGGACTACGTTCCGACCAAGAAGGAAGTCCTGTTCGGCCACCACTTCACCTCCATCGCGGGGCTGGGACCCATCGTCGGACCAGCCATCGCCATCATCTGGGGCTGGGTCCCCGCCGTACTCTGGGTCTTTCTGGGCTCCATCTTCATGGGCGCAGTCCATGACTTCGGCTCGCTGGTGGTCTCCATGCGCAACAAAGGCCGCTCCGTGGGCGACGTGGCCTCCAGCCTGATCAGCTCGCGGGTACGCACCCTGTTCCTGCTGATCATCTTCTTCGAACTGCTGATCGTCATCGCGGTCTTTGCGCTGATCATCGGCATCCTGTTCAACATGTACCCGTCCGCGGTCATCCCGGTCTGGCTGGAAATCCCCCTCGCCATCTACCTGGGTTACGCAGTGTACAAGAAGGGCGCCAGCCACGTGACCTGGGGCATCATCGCCGTGATCGCGATGTACCTCACCGTGATCTGGGGTGCCTACGTCCCGCTGAAGATGCCTGAACTGTTCGGCCTGAACGGCATCGTGCTCTGGGTGCTGATCATGCTCATTTACAGCTACATCGCTTCCATCCTGCCGGTGCAGACCCTGTTGCAGCCGCGCGACTACATCAACGGCCACCAGCTGTTGGTGGCCATGGGACTGCTGACCATCGGTGCCCTGGTGGCTCACCCGGTCTTCGTGGCCCCGGCCTACAACCCGAGCCCCGAAGGAGCGCCGTCCATCTGGCCGTTCCTGTTCGTGGTCATCGCCTGCGGCGCCATCTCGGGCTTCCATTCCCTGGTCAGCTCCGGCACCAGCGCCAAGCAGTGCGAAAATGAACGCGACTGCCAATTCATCGGTTACGGCTCCATGCTCACCGAGGCCGCCCTGTCCACCTTGGTCATCGTGGCCGTGGGTGCGGGCATCGGCATGGGCATGTCCAGCGGTGCTGACGGCGCCATCTTGACCGGTACGGACGCCTTCACCACCCACTATGCTTCCTGGTCCTCCGCCGCCGGCCTGGGCGCGAAGCTCAAGGCCTTCGTGGTAGGCTCCGCCAACATGATCGAAAGCTACGGCATCCCCGTGGAGATCGCCATGACCATCATGGGCGTCTTCCTGGTCAGCTTCGCGGCCACCACCCTGGACAGCGCCACCCGCATCCAGCGCTACGTGGTTGCTGAACTGGCCGAAGCCTACAACGTGAAGCCCCTGGCCACGCGCCACGGCGCGACCCTGGTGGCCGTGGGCACCGCCGCCCTGGTCTGCTTCCACAACGGCCTGGGCATCGCCGAGGTCAAGAAGGGTGCCCTGGCCCTGTGGCCCCTGTTCGGTACCGTGAACCAGCTGATGGCCGCCATGGCCCTCTTGGTGATCACCGTGTATCTGGCCCGCAAAAAGATGCCCACCGTATACACCGCCATCCCCCTGGTCTTCATGGTCATCATGACGGGCTGGGCCATGTCCATCAACCTGGGGACGTTCTACGCCAAGGGCAACTGGATGCTGTTCGGCATCGGCCTGGCGGTATTCCTGCTGGAGATCTGGATGATCATCGAGTCCCTGATCGTCCTCAAGCAACTCGCTGCCAACGGGAAGGAGCCCCTGTCCAGCCAAACCTAGAACCCGCAAGGGCAACAAGACATAACAAAGCCGTCGGGGTTGCCCCGGCGGCTTTTTCGTAGGCCAGAAACGAAGACCCATCAGGGGATCAGGATCGTGGACCCAATGGTCCTGCGGCCCTCCATCTCCTGCTGCGCCTGCGGAGCCTCGACCAGGGGCCGGGTCCGGCCCTCGGCGATCTTCACCACGCCGCGCGCCACGACCTCGAACAGATCGCGGGCATGGGCCAGCAGCCCTTCACGCGTGGCAGTGTAGGTCATCAGCGAGGGTCGCGTAAGAAACAGGGAGCCCTTGGCGGCCAACAGCCCGATATTGAACGGCTCCACCGGGCCCGAGGCATTGCCGAAGGAGACCATGGTGCCCAAGGGACGCAGGCAGTCCAGTGACTTGAGGAACGTCGCCTGCCCCACCCCGTCGTAGACCACATGCACACCCCTGCCGTGGGTGATGTCCTTGACGCGGGCCACGAAATCCTCGCTCTGGTAGTTGATCACATGCTCCGCCCCAAGCCCGGTGACCAGGGCGGCCTTTTCGACCGAACCCGCTGTGGCGATGACTGTCACCCCCTTGGCCTTGGCCCACTGCACCAGGATCTGTCCCACTCCCCCGGCCCCGGCGTGGATCAGCACCACGTCGCCCGGAAGCGCGTTGTAGCAGCCGTAGAGCAGATAGCGAGCGGTCATGCCCTTGAGCATCATGGCCGCGCCCTGCTCGAAGGACAGCGCCCCGGGCAAGGCAACCAGCTTGGCCGCCGGGATCAGGCGCACCTCGCTGTAGGCCCCGGGAGGATGGGCATAGGCCACTCGGTCTCCGGCCCTGAATTCCGTAACATCCTCGCCCACGGCCTCCACCACCCCCGCGCCCTCCATGCCCGGCACGGCGGGCAACGCGGGCAGGGGATACAACCCCGTGCGATGATAGACGTCGATGAAGTTCAGACCCACGGCCTTGTGCCGCAGGCGCACCTCTCCCGGTCCGGGATCGCCCACCTCCACATCCTGCCACTTCAAGACCTCGGGGCCACCGTACTCATGGATCACGAATGCCTTGGTCATGATTCACTCCTGGAAGGGATTTCCCCATTACCCCAAATAATACAAGCCAAGTCTGGCATTGTCCAGCAAGGGCAAACTCATTTTTGACTCATTGTAACAAGACCTCTGCACACCCCTTTCCAACAAACGACAAAGGCCGCGCCCCCGAAGGGACGCGGCCTTGATTCTTTTCTTATCTCGGAGGTCCGACTGTTGCACAGGACTCCCAGGAAGCGTCGAGGAGCGCTGCTCGTCGCACCGAGGATGAGCGTTCACGGGCCGGAGAAGGAAGGCGCAGCAGGCTTAGCAGCGCTAAGTCGATACAGCCTGACGCCCTCCGGCGCGGGACAAGCCATCCGAATGCAGAGCAGCCGATACGAGCCGCTTCCTAACTACTTTTTGAGCCAGCTCATCATGCCGCGCAGCTTGTTGCCCACGACCTCGATGGGATGAGCCGCGGTCTGCTTGCGCATGGCGTGCATGGAGGCCTGACCAGCCAGATTCTCCAGGATGAATTCCTTGGCGAAACGGCCGTCCTGGATTTCCTCCAAACAGCGCTTCATCTCCTTCTTGGTCTCGTCGTTGACGATGCGGGGTCCGCGCGTGAAGTCGCCGTACTCGGCGGTGTCGGAGATGGAATGGCGCATCTTGGCCAGGCCGCCCTCGTAGATCAGGTCCACGATGAGCTTCACCTCATGCAGGCACTCGAAGTAGGCCACTTCGGGCTGGTAACCGGCTTCGACCAGGGTCTCGAAACCCTTCTGGATCAGGGAGGTCAAACCACCACAGAGCACCACCTGCTCGCCGAAGAGGTCGGTCTCGGTCTCTTCCTTGAAGGTGGTCTCCATGACGCCGGAGCGGGCGCCGCCCACACCCTTGGCGTAGGCCAGGGCGATGTCCATGGCCTTGCCGGAGGCATCCTGGTGCACGGCGGCCAGACACGGCACGCCGCCGCCCTCGGTGTACACGCGGCGCACCAGATGGCCGGGGCCCTTGGGGGCGACCATGACCACGTCCACATCCTTGGGCGGAATGATCTGGGTATAGTGGATGTTGAAGCCGTGGGCGAAGAACAGCACGTTGCCGGACTGCAGGTTGGGGGCGATGTCGGTCTTATAGACCGAAGCCTGGGTCTGGTCGGGCAGCAGGATCATGATCACATCGGCCTTCTTGGCAGCCTCGGCCACGGACATGGGCGCAAAGCCGTGTTCCTTGGCCAGCTCATAGTTGGCGCCACCAGGACGCTGGCCGATGATCACGTCCAGGCCGGAGTCGCGCAGGTTCTGAGCATGGGCGTGGCCCTGGCTGCCATAGCCGATCACAGCAATGGTCTTGCCCTTCAAGAGGTCAAGATTGGCGTCGCTTTCGTAATAAATCTTCATGATATCCTCACAGCGTTTTTAAATGTTCACATTTGAAATTGCAGATAAAAATCAGCCCCCGGAGCGCTCCCCGGCGGCTGATCCTCTTATTGGTGTCGGGAATTGACCACGCCGGGGCATCGCCCCGGCGTGGTAATCTATTATACTATTGTGCTGACCTCTTCAAGGCCACAGTACCGGTCCGGGCGATTTCCTTGATTCCGAAGCGTCGTAGGAGGTCGATGATGGCCTCGACCTTGTCCCTGTTTCCGCTGGCTTCGATGGTCAATTCGTCTGCGGCCACATCCACCACCTTGCAGCGGAAGATATCCACAATACGCAGAATTTCGGCCCGCGTAGTATCCACCGCGTTGACCTTCAAGAGGACCATTTCGCGTTCCACGGCCTTGTGCTCGTTCATGTCCACGACCTTAATGACCGTGACGAGCTTGCGCAGCTGCTTGATGATCTGTTCGATGATCACCTCCGGAGCGGAGGTGACAATGGTCATCAGCGACACATCGCGCTCCAGGGTCGGCCCCACGTTCAGGGACTCGATGTTGAAGCCGCGACCGCTAAACAGCCCCGAGATGCGCGAAAGCACACCGGGTTCGTTTTCCACAAGAACAGAGAGTACGTGTCTCGACATCGGCGGCCTCCTAAACGAGCAACATCTCGGACAGGGACGCACCCGCCGGGACCATGGGATAGACGTTCTCTTCCTTGGCCACGCGAATGTCCACGATGACCGGCCCGGGATGCGCGAAGGCCTTCTGCAGCGTGGACTTGACCTTCTTGGGGTCGGTCACGCGGAAGCCCTCGGCCCCGTAGGCCTTGGCGAGCAGCACGAAGTCGGGGGCGTAGTCCATGCAGGTGGCGCAGTAGTTCTTGTTGTAGAACAGCTCCTGCCACTGCCGGACCATGCCGAGGTAGCCGTTGTTCAGGATGACGATCTTCACGGGCAGGCCATAGCAGACCGCCGTGGCCATCTCCTGGATGCACATCTGGATGGACCCGTCGCCGGCCACGTCGATGACCAGCTTGTCCGGGAAGGCCACCTGCGCACCAATGGCGGCGGGAAAGCCGAAGCCCATGGTGCCCAAGCCACCCGAGGTCAGAAGCGTCCTCGGAGTGTGATAATTATAGAACTGCGCGGCCCACATCTGGTTCTGACCCACCTCGGTGGTGATGATGGCGTCGCCCTTGGTCAATTGATAGATGGTCTCGACCACGGCCTGGGGCTTGATGATCTCAGGATTGTCCCCGCCGTTGTAGGTCAGGGGATGGTCAGCCTTCCAAGCGGCAATCTGCGTGAGCCACTGCTTGTGCACCTTGCACTTGCCCTTCCCGGCCTCGCCCTTCTCCATCAACTCCTTCATGCCGCCCAGGGCCTGCATGCAGTCCGAGACGATGGGCACGTCCACGGAGACATTCTTGCGGATGGAGGTTGGGTCCACATCCACATGGATGACCGTGGCGTTGGGGGCAAAGGTGTCCAGCTTGCCGGTGACGCGGTCGTCAAAACGCGCGCCCACGGCGATGAGCAGATCGCATTCCTGCACCGCCTGGTTGGCGGCGAAGGTGCCGTGCATGCCCAGCATACCCAACCACAGGTCATCGTTGCCCGGGAACGCACCCAACCCCATGAGCGTCGCCGTGACCGGGACTTTCAAGGTCCGGGCCAGCCAGGTCAGTTCCTCGTGCGCATTGGCGGAAATCACGCCTCCGCCCACGTAGAACAACGGCTTGTCGGCCTTGCAGATCAAGTCCAGCGCACGTTTGAGTTGCTTGCTGTTGGGCTTGGTATTGGGATTGTAGCTGCGCATGGTCACGGACTTGGGATAGCTGTACGGCGTCACCTGCTGGAGCACGTCCTTGGGCAGGTCCACAAGCACGGGACCGGGCCTGCCGGTGCGCGCGATGTAGAAGGCCTCGGCAATGGTCTGCGCCAGCTTGGTGATGTCTTTGACCAGATAGTTATGTTTGGTGCACGGGCGGGTGATACCTACGATGTCCACTTCCTGAAAGGCGTCGTTGCCGATCAGCGGGGACGGGACCTGCCCCGTGAAAATGACCACGGGGATCGAGTCCAGATACGCGTTGGCGATGCCCGTGACGGCATTGGTGGCACCGGGGCCCGAGGTCACCAGGCACACTCCGACCTTGCCCGTGGCCCGGGCGTAGCCGTCGGCGGCATGGATGGCCCCCTGCTCGTGACGCACCAGATAGTGCTTGAGCTCCGGATGTTTGGGAAGCTCGTCGTAGATATCGATCACAGCTCCGCCAGGGAAGCCGAAAATCGAATCAACGCCTTCCTTCTTCAAACTTTCCAAAAGGATCTGGGCCCCGGTGAGCTCCATGCTAAGCCTCCGCGCGATGTCGTGCCAATATGTTGAGAAGCTTGGTCTTGCCCGCGAGCTTCTTCTTCTTCACTTCCCTGACCACCCGATCTTCTTCGGGCGTAAAATGGGACTTCTTTTCAAGCTTATCCAGCTGCTTTTCGTAAAGGAGGTGTTCTTCCCAAAGAATCTTCACTTCGGGGCTCTTGTCGGAGAGTTCTGCGATCAGTTCAAGGTCCTGCTTTTCCATTGATCCTTCTCCTAGGTTTGGTTGTTCAAGCCCTCACTACAGTCAGGCCATTGAGGAGAGGTCTCCGAATCGATGAACAACGTCTTGGCGCGGCTTTTGTCACCATGCTCAATGACGACGCGATTCTTCTTGATCCCCAATGTTTTGGCGATGAAGGCCACCAGGGCCTTGTTCGCCTTGTTCTCCACGGCCGGGGCCTGGAGCCTGATTTTCAATCGCCCGTCATGCACGCCGTCCAACTCGGATTTCTTCGCCCCCGGTTGGACCCAGACCTTGAGCCGCCAGGCCCCCTCGATCTGCTGGACGTACTCGGGCACCGCAGGCACGAACCGTTAGGCCCCTGCCTTGGAAATAAACTTGAGCTTGGACTCGGCGACATCGAGCACATCCTGCTCTTCCTTGTCGGCCTCCAGCATGCGCACGTGCGCGTCCAGAATGGAGCGCAGCTTGATCTCAAACTGGGTGCGCTGCTTCTTGAGCTCGGAAATATCGCCGTGCAGCTGCGCCAGACGCTGGTGTGCCTGCTGGACCATGATCTCGGCCTTGGAGTTGGCCGCGTCGATGATCAGCTGGGCCTCGCGCTGGGCGTTGGACTTCATGTCGTCGATCATGCGCTGGGTGGTCATCAGGGTGTCGCGCAGGGTCTTCTCGCGGCCCTTATGTTCATCCAGCTGCTCTTCCAGCATCTGCATGCGGGTATCCAGCGCCTCTTTCTCCCCGGCAAGACCACCCAGGGACTCGGCTATCTCCTGAAGAAACGCATCCACATCGGTGCAGGTATAGCCCCGGAACGAGCGTCCGAAAATCTTGTTCAAGACATCAATCTTGGTAACAGCCATAGTCCCTTCCTAGCCCATTCGCATGGCAAGCCTGAACAGGTTCCCCACCAGGACTGTCTTCAAAAAGACGATCCCCAGCAGAATCACGATGGGGGTCAGATCAAGGCCCCCGATATTCAAAAAAGGCAACCAGCGCCGAACCCGGAAAAACACCGGTTCGGTCAGAGTCCTCAACGTACGCACAATGGGGTTATAGGGATCCGGATTGACCCAACTCAACAGGGCGGAGATGATCACGATCCACATATAGAGATTCAAAACGATCGATAAGACTTCGGCAATTCCTTCGATAAACAATCCCAAGGCGTCCTCCTTGCGGAAATTCCACGCGCTTTCCAAACCGAATGGCTGGAGGCTGCGTAGTCAAAAGTGTTGGCACAGACAGGTTCGGTTATCAAGAAAAAATTCAAAGAAGACGGTTCACAGCCGGTGCTGGAAGGCTCGTTGCAGCTGGCGTAGAAGGCTCCAGAAATCAGGCAGATGCAGGTCGGCCTCCAGGGCCGGGGCCTTGTAAGCCCAGAAGGGGACACTCGCCGCGCGGGCCGCCGCGCCATCCAGATGCGAATCGCCCACGAAGGCGATCTCGTGGGCACGCACTCCCCACTCGTCCAGGATGCGATGCAGCCCGTCAGGCCGGGGCTTGGGGGGCACCTTGGCGGCGGTGATCACCGGGGCGAAGTACATTTCGAGGCCAAAGATGCTGAGCACCAGTTCCATGGTGTTGGTGCGATTGGTGAACACTCCCAGCTTCAGACCCGCCTGACGGGCGGTGCCCAACAGGTTTTCCAGTCCGGGTTCGGGGATCATGTGGTGCAGCAGATCACGGTATTCAAGGCTCTTGGCCACGGCGAAGGCCTCGTCCCAGCGATCCTCGGGAGTCACGTAGCGGATGGAATCCTTGACCGCATGGGCGTGAACGTAGTGCTCCATGTCGGCGTCCATGGGCCCGAAATCCAGTCCGGCGCGGATGCCGTTGTAATAGGCCTTGTTGGCCTCCCAGGAATCGAACAACACCCCGTCGCAATCGAAGACGATGCCCTTCAGACCATTCAAAAAAGCCGTTGACTGAAAATCGTTGCAGATCAAGGCACTACGCGGCATCCATAGCTCCCGCCGGGGCAAGGACCAAACGCTGGGCGGCCAACGCGGGGGTGCCTTCGCGCACCCCGAGAAGCTCATGACCGTTGGCGCGCAGCGCCTGCCAATCGCCAGCGGGCAACCCGGAGCAGTCCTCGGCGTCCGCAGGACTGAAGGTCAGCCCCAGTTCCCGCCAATGGGCCAGCACACCCGAATCGTCCACGAACAAGGCCGCCTCGGCCGGGATCAGCCGCAGCATGGCCTCCAGCACGGGTTGCCATTCCTCGGGCGCAAGAAACAGCGAGGAGTCCAGTTCAGGATGGAACTGCGCGGCGGCCTCGGCCAATTCGGCGGCGTCGTCAGGCTCCAGACCCAGGGTCAGTCCCATCTCGTCCCAGGAAGCCTCCACCCCGTTTTCCAGACCGCCGATCTCGACCAGGACCTGCTCACGTTGCCAGGACAGCAGCAACACGGCTTGAGCACGGATCAGTTCTTTACTGTCCTGGTCGTCCTTCTTGGGCTTGTCCATGGCCCGCAGTTCACTGACGATGGCATGGGCGGTGCCGGAATAGAAATCGTTGCCTCCGGAGGTGTAGGCGGACAACAACTCGCCGGGCTTCCTGAAGAGATGAGCAAACCCCACGGCCTGGGACAGCCAGCCCGCGGCTTCGGCCCGGGTCAGGGGCAAGGTCCCCGGCACGTAACGCTCCTCGCTTTCCGGGGCCAAACCGGGGTCGAGATAGGACACGCCGGACACGGCCTGCGGCCGGGACGAGGGATGCATCTGGGGAAAAGAAAGAATCAGACGGGGCTGGGGCATGGCCGTTCTCCACGTTCCCGGCGGCGTCAAGCGTCGCAGCCGTTGAAATTGTTTTTTGATTGATCGGTGGTGTAGTGGCGGCATCGCCCTTGGCATTCGGGCAGCAGCCGCAGACACAGGCCTTCGATCTCGTTCAGGCAGCCCGTGGCGCTTTCCTCGGCCCCACCTGCATAATCAGGGCACTGCCGGGCCTGGACGAGCAGGCGTTCCAGACGGGCTTCCCAGAGTTCCACCGCATTGGCAAGCTCCAGATGAAAAGCCTCGGCCCGCAGCAGAAAATCATCGTAGGCCTTTTCCCACTTCGTCAGCACCCGGCACCGCCAGCGGTCCCTGAACCCGGGATTCAGACGCTCCTCATACAGGCAACGGCCTAATTGATAGTGCCCACAGGCGCACGCGGGAAAAAGCCGGACATTGTCAGCCATGGGTCATCCTTGTCTCAAATCCAGCGAGGCGTAGGACCGGAAGACCACCGGTCACTTGGGTTTCTTCCAGTAATCCCCGAAAATGGCAAGCCGATTATTCCTCTGAAGACAGCGAGTCGTCTTGACCTCCCCAAAACCGAGGTGTATAGCGCAAAAATCCAATCCAACGGAGGAAAATCTATGCTCGGTGCACCTGGTATCTGGGAACTCATCATCATTCTGCTCATCGTCCTGGTGATCTTCGGCGCCAAGAAGCTCCCCGAGATAGGTGGGGGACTTGGCAGGGCCATCAGCAATTTCAAGAAGGCCACCAACGAGCCTGATGAAATCGATGTGACCCCCAGCAAAACCGAAGAGAAGAAAGAGGAAAAGGAAAAGGACAAGGCCTAGGCCCTGGTTCACATATTTCAACCAAAGCGCCCCGGAAGTCAGCAGACTCCCGGGGCGCCTTTTGTTGTTAGTCCGGCGTCCGTGTCCTATCCACAGCCCACCGTGAAATTCAGTCCCCGTTGCCCGCGCCATTGGAAGGGATCAGCGCCAGCCCGCGCAGTACGTAGTCCACTCCGGTAAAGACCGTCAGCACCAAGGTCACGTACAGGACAATGGGCTGCAACCAGGGCAGGAAGTTCCATCCCAGGCGTTCGGTGAGCACCAGCAGGATCAGCACGATCTGGGCGGAAGTATTGGTCTTGGAGGCGAAACTCGGGTGAATCTGAGCGCGGACGTCCACCCCCCACAGACTGACCAGCATCAGCCCACCCACGATGATCAGGTCGCGGGTGATGACGATGACCACCAGCCAGGCCGGAACCCACCCCAGAATGCCCAAACAGAGGATGGTGGCCACGATGAGCACCTTGTCGGCCAGGGGATCGAGCATGGCCCCCAGTTCGGTGCGTTGCTTAAGCAACCGGGCCAGCAACCCGTCCAAGGCATCGGTGATCCCGGCCACGAAAAAAGAAAGCAGCGCCAGGTCCACACGCTTGTGGATGAAGCACATGACCACGACCGGAGTGAGCATGATGCGCACCACTGTCAACAGGTTGGGGATCGTCCAATTGTTCTCGCGCATTTTCATGGCCGACCCCCTGTTCCCTATTCCTTGGCGTTCGGTTGTGGGGAGAAGTCCCAGGACAAACCACGCCCGGGCAGATTCTGGTCCAGCTTGCGCCGCAATGCAGCCCTGTCGAGGGTGCGCACACTCCAGACAGCGGCGATGCCGTCGGGCAGCATCAGTATCTCGCGCAGTTGGGCGCTCTCCACGACCTCGTCCCAGGCGGCCAGTTCCTTGTCAAAGGCCTGGACACCATCCGGCGCATACCAGCCGGACACGGTCAGGGGTACTCGCTCCACGGTTCCGACCTCGGCCCCGGGGCGGGTGAAGAACCCGGCCCACAACTCGGACCACAGCGCATCCAGACTGCGATGGGAGGCCGTCCAGGACCGACCCTCGGCCTTGAGGCTGCCGGTCCACATGGGCGCGGCCTGCTTGAGGCCGTCTTTGAGCTCCTGCTCGGAGGGTGCAACCAAGGTGGAGTTCAATTCCAACAGGGGCTCGGTCCCGCGCCGCACGGAGACCCCGGTCAGGGTTTGCAAGCGGCCGATTTCATCCCAGGCCCCGGCGGCGGAACCCAAAAGGCTCAAGTCGTAGGGTTGGGGCGCGGACACCGTGAAATAGACGCCGAGGCGCTTCAATTCGGCCTTGAGTTCGGTCCTGTTCACGGCCACTTCCATGCGCAGCATGTTGGTGGAGACGCCCCGGGCCGTGCCCTGAGCGGGCTTCAGCGTCAGGGGCGGCACGGAATCCACCGTGTCCCCGGGGCTGCTCGTCCCAGGGACGAGGGTCGCCTGCGCCGGTGCGGTCTGCACCACTTCGGAATAGCTGAGCACGAACTCGGCGGCCTTGGGGGCGAGGTGTTGGTACAACAGAGTGCCGCGGGATTCGTCCAGGGCTCCGGACAGCAGCCCCAGGGCCTCGGCATAGACCGCGCGCTTGAAGCCCACGGTCCTGGCGTCGTCTCGGGTGCGGATTTCGGACTGGGCGTCATTGGGGGACCAGCCGACCTCGACCATCCGCGCGCACAGCGGCGACGCCAAACAGAACAGGGCCAGGAGCGCCATTGCCAGGGCCAGGGGACGGACAATATGAGAAGAACTGAGGATACGTTTCATGATTCGCGGCGAATACACCTTTTCCGTTGAAAAGTAAAAACGGAACGAGTGCGAATCACCCGTTCCGTTCATTAATCAACAGAGGTCCTTCCCGCTCAGAACAGGCTCAACTCGCGGCGCAAGGCCTTCACGGCCAGCAGCGCCTCGATGCCGGAGACGGTTTGCAGCGGACGGAACAGCCCGGTGCGCAGTTCGGTGGCCATGATGCCGCGCGTGACGCAGAGCATGACGGCATTGTAGGCCGGATGATCGCCACGCATATCCGTGATGCGGCTCTCCTGGCCGATATACTGGGTGGCCAGTTCGAGCCGCCCGGTGGAGCGCACCACCACGTCCTCGAAGATCATGGCCGCCTCGGCGCGGGTCACGGCCTCATCGGGCCGGAAAGAGCGGTCGGGATACAGCTCCAGGCCCTTGACCTGATAGTGCAGGACCTTCTCGATATCGACCCGCAGAGGATGCTCGGCGATGTCCGTCACGGCCTGGGAGGTATCCAGCACCACCAGGGTCGCGGCGGGTTCCTTGAACTCACCCACCCGCGGGATGTCCGTACGGGCGTAGAATTTGTCCACATCCAGTTCCTCGGCCATGAGCGCGGCCAGATCGGCGCGGGTCAGGGCCTCCACCAGGGCTATCTTCTTGCCCACCACGGTGCCCGGGGCGGCGCGATTCACATCCTGCACCAGCCGCCAGCGCTGCTCGGCGCGGGCCTCATAGCCCTTGCCCAACAGCAGCACCTTGTGGAACTGGCCCTCGGCAGGACCGAACTCCAGGGCCCGCACATAGGCCTCTCCCATGTAGAAATACGGCTCGGGGGCCTGGGGGGCGATCTCCAGCGCATCCTCGTAGGGAGCCAGAATCTCCTCCATAAACTCCTCTCGGGTCAGCTTTCGGGCTGAATACAGCTCGGTCAGGGCCCGGATAGTCATGACTTCGGGCCACATCTGAATCTCCGGTCCCCAGTCATCGGCCGCATCACGGGCATCGTCCACCAACTCCAGGCCGTCCTCATCGCCGTTCATGGCCATGACCACGCCCTGACCCGCCAGGGCCGGCGGATACTCGGCCTCGATGGACAGGGCCAGATCAAACTGCTGACCGGCCTGTACAGAGTCACCCGCGTCCAGAAACTTCAGTCCGTTATTGAAATGATGTGCCGGGCTGTCCATGACGCCCACCGCCACGCGGGGCTGCTTGCCGCCGCAGCCGTTCAGGGCCAGGGCAAAGATCAGCACTCCGGCAAGACTCATTAGTTGTTTCAATGCTTTAAGCCACATATGGGGCCTCCAGTCACCTGCGCGTCAGCGCGGGCAGGCGGTTATCGAACATCAACAGAGGTCACGGCTCAGTCCAGCAGGATCATCACCCGGGCCTGGGCCAGATAGTCCTTGCTCTCGGTCTGGGCCCGGATCTCATCGGCCTTGGCCGTGGGGATCACCAGATCCGAGCGGGACGCTCCCAGGACGCCAATGGCGGCCACGGTCATGGGATTGCTCGCCACACGAGGGTTGGCAGCGGCCTTGTCCGGGTCCTTGGCATAGCCCGCCATACCCTGCTGGATGGCGTATTCACGGCTGACCATGGCCGTACCGTAGAGCTCATTGCCTGCCTCATCGAGGATGCGCGGACTCATGGCCGGGCGAACGCCCAAACCACGTGCGTCCACCACCAGTCCGCTATAAGCACCGGGAACCTGCTGCACAGGCTTGGGCATGGCCGCAGGGGCCTGGAGCTTGAACCTGTCGGCCTTGGGCAAGACCACATCGGCAATACTGCCGCCCAGCTTCAAGCCCACGCTGACCTCAACGGAACCATCGGACATGTAGGCGGTGTCGAGGATCTGGGAATTCTGCAGAAATCCGCGAATCTGAGAGACCACCACGTCGCTGGAAACCATGAAGTTCTCCACCGTGGTGCTGGAGTCGATCTGCACGCCCTTGATCAGTTCCAAAAGATTGCGCCGTGCGATAACCGTGGCCGCGCGCTTGGCCATGCCCCTGGCCTGGGCCGCGTTGACCGCATTGGCCGGAGGCGCGCCCACGCCCGTGGCCGTGACCGTGTAGCTGCCCCAGTTGACAGCGCCGCTTTCGGCCTGCTGCACGTACTCGTCCCCAGCGGGGGCCTCCTGCTGGGCAAGTGAGGAACCCGCTGCCAGCAGGAGTGCAAGGCTGATGAACAGTGCCTGCTTCAGAATTTTCATGCCCTCTGCTCCTTGGTTGCGTCGCCCGGACTCCCGGACGGCCTTATGCTCTTCGTATCCCGCAACATCCCGTCAGTGCAAGTAAAACAGGGCGGCCTTGTTGCCCGGGTCGTATTCCAAGGCCCGGCGAAATCGCATCAGCGCGGCCTGCGAACGACCAGCGCGCTTCAGGTCCGTTCCTTCCCGAACCAGCACCGCGGCCAGGCTGGCCCGCGCCTCGCCGTGCCCGGGGGCAAGGGCCAAGGCCCGGGTCCAGACAGCCAAGGCCTCATCGCGTCTGCCTTGGTTGTAGAACAGCCAGCCCTGCCCCACCAGGGCCGGGGCATGGCGGGGATTCAGCTCCAGGGTCCGGCCGTAATGCAACTGCGCATTGGTCGAGAGCCCCAGACCACGATAGGCCTCGGCCAGACGGAACTGTACCTCGGCATCGTCGTCTCCTGAACGCCCAGCCCTTGCAAACAGTTCCACCGCCCGTGCCAAGTCACGCCGCGAGGCGGCCTCCACTCCCAGCAGATACAGCGCCCCGGGATGGTCCGGGCTGCGTTCCAACACAGCCTCGAACCAGTCCGCCGCCCTCCGGGGATCATTGTCATGCAGGGCGATGATCCCCAGCCAGAGCCTGGAGAAGACGTTGTCCTGCGAGCGCGCGGCCACCCGTGCAAACATCTCCTGTGCCCCGTCAAACCGTTCCTGGCGCGCCAGGGCCAGTCCCAGTTGGTTCATGGCGAAATCGTCGTCCGGGTTGCGGCGCACGGCCTCGGCAAAGGCCCGTTCCGCCGCCGGGATATCCCCCTGATACAGGGCATCCGCACCGGCCAGCACCAGTTCGTCCGTGGCCTGGGCCAGGGCCGCCGAAAACCATCCGACCAACAGCAGGAAGCCCGCCAGAAGCATCACCACGAAACGCCCCAGCAAGGGCCTCCGGGAACCCAAGGACACAACTCGGGTCACACGCCCTCCCGGTACAGTCCGGCAACGGCCGCGGCCAGCGCCAAGGCCACCCGCTCACGGTGCTCCGCTCGCTTGAGCGCGGCCTCTTCCTGGGGATTGGAGACGAACCCCGTCTCCAGCAGCAGGGACGGCATCCGCGCCTTGCGCAGCACGTAAAAATCGGCGCTCTGCACCCCCCGGTCGGGCATGGGTAACATCCCCGCCAGGACCGTCTGCACCCGCCGGGCAGCGCGTGCACCGGCATCCCAGTAGCGGCGACGCTCGAAGCGAAAGAGCAGCTCCTCCATGTCCAGGAATCCAGGCCGGGCCTGCTTCCCGTTGTCCAGCTTGAGCACGGAATTCTCGAAGGCCGCCAAGCGTTCCGCCTCCCGGCTGGAGGCCTTTTCAGAGCAGGAATAGGTCTCTACCCCATTGGCCCCACGGCGCTCCCCAGCATTGATGTGCAGGGAGACGAAGACATCGGCGGAAAAGCGATTGGCCTCCGCCGTGCGGGCGGACAGGGGCAGATAGTAGTCCTCCCGGCGCGTCAGGTAGACCTTGAGACCCGGCGCGGTGCTCGCCAGGATACTCTCGGTGCGCAGGGCAAGGTCCAGGGTCACGTCCTTTTCCATCAACCCGCCCAGGCCCACGGCCCCGGGATCGAAACCACCGTGCCCCGGGTCCAGCATCACCCGGCGTAAGGTAAACCTGCCCGAGTCCTGGCCTGCGGCCTGGGCGCGGGAGACCGCCTCGCTGCGTTCCTGCGCGGCCCGGCGGTCCAGGGCGCTGGGACTGCGAATGCGCTGGGCTACGACGGGCGGCAACGGGGTCTGGGTGATGCGCTCGGCCATCATCCGGGAATAGCTGTCCCCGGGGTCCAGAGAGACGGCTCGGCGGAAGGCCGCAAGTGCCCCGCGACGGTCCCCGGCACCAAGGCGCGCCCTGCCCAACAGCCCCTGCAACCAGGGGTCCTCGGGGGACAGGGACAGGGCCTTTTCCAGTGTCCCGACGGCCCTGGGCGCATCGCCAGCGGCCAGCAGGTCCTGAGCCCGAAGTCCGAATTCCAGGGCCGTTGAACCGGCCCAGGCAGCAGCGGTCAGCACCCCGGGCGTCAACGCGGCGACAGAGAGCACAGCCAGCGAACCCAGGGCCTTACGCCTTGAAATAGCAAAATTTTTTAGCAACCGTTTCACAATCACCCTCGGACGAAAAGAAAAGCCTTCCCAGTTCTAAGTCTAATGCAAGAAACATGAAAGGAATGGGGAGGCCGTTGCTCCCCGCTTTCCCCTCTGCTAGAATCCCCCAAACTACAGCCAGGAGCGGTCCATGGAACTCTACTTGATGCAGCATGGCACCTACCTGTCCAAGGAAATCGACCCAGACCAGCCCCTGTCTCCGGTGGGCAGGGACCAGATACGTAAAAGCGCCACCGCCGTGCGCAACCTGGGCCTGGGATTCGACGCCATCGTCAGCAGTCCCAAGCTGCGGGCCATGCAGACCGCCGAGGCCGTGGCCATGGCCCTGGGGCTGCCGAACGACTGCCTGACCCTTAGCGAGTCGGTCAAGGCCATGACCCGCCCCGAAGAAACCATGGAGTTCCTGCGCAACCTCGGGGCCGATTCCATATTCATCGCCGGGCACCTGCCCAATCTGGAGCGGCTGGCCTCGCACCTCATCAGCGGCCATGGCCGCCTGCGCCTGGGCATCGAAAACGGCGGGCTGCTACGCATCGACGCCGAGCGCCTACCCACGGACACGGCCCAGCTGCGCTGGATGCTGTCGCCGATGCAGCTGCAACTCATCGCAGGCCGCTGACAGGTCGTTGAAAAAGCACCGTCTGCTTCGACGCGGCAACAAGTTCAAACTCTTGCGTATGTCTCTGATACACGTCGAGCTTGAACTTGTTTTGCTTCTCGCATCCGGCGCTTTTTGAACAACCTGCCCAAAAGGATTTTCAAGAGATGGTTGCTCTTGCGCCTTGCATCCAACGATTTTTGAGCAGCCTGCGTGACAACACTTTTCAATAGCGACCCCCTCAGGTCCCGCTCATGGTAAATCCCACCCTGCCCACCGCGCGGGACCTTAGCCTGGAGACAACGAAAAGGCCGAGCAGCATTCGCCACCCGGCCTGAACAATTCAAAGAAACCCAGAAAGAATCGGCCCTAGTCGAGCCAGTGGATGTCCGCGCCTTTGCGGCAGGGAATGCGCTTGTAGCGGAATTTGGGGTAACCGAGCATCATGGCCGCGTAGACCTGATGACCCTCGGGGACCTTGATGGCCAAACGCAGGGGTTCGTAATCCTTGGCGGCGTCCTGCAAAAAACCCGCCCAGCACGCGCCCAGACCCTCGGCATGGGCGGCCAGTTCCAGATACGAGGCGGCCACGCAGCTGTTCTCGCAGGGGCTCAGGCTGTCCATGGGCGCACAGGCCACGGCCACGTGCGGAGCCCCGCGCAGGACGATGTCCCGACCGTTATTCCAATGGCGAACGATGCCCGGAAAGACCTTCATCCGTTCCATGTATTCCACCACCAGCCCGGCCAAGCGACGAGTGGCCTCGGGTGTGCGGGTCACGGACCAGTGCACGGTTTGGGAGTTGTGCGCGCTGGGGGCCTGGGCAGCCACCTCGAAGAGGCGCTCCATGACTTCCCCTGGGATGGTCTTGTCGCGATAGGTGCGGGTGGAACGGCGGGTGCCGATGAACTGGGCAGCTTGCCCAGCGTCGATGATCCAGGCGCGCTCCACCACGGGACAGTCATCCGGCCCCATGCGCGGGGCCACAGGCAGGTCCGGCAGGGTCAGCGCCCCCACCGGGCAGATGGCCACACAATGCCCACAGCCGATACAGAGTTTCTTGGCCGCAGGCCGCAGCCTGGGAAAGCCTTCACGATCCTCGACAACGACCTCGAACGGGCACTCGGCCACGCACGCGCCACACCGCTTGCATTTTTCATTATCGCAAAACATGAGGGCCAGATAATCCCCTTGGGAAGCCTTGGCAACCCTTGTCTTCGGTTGGAAACACCGCCTCTTGAATGAAACTCTCGTAGCTCTCAAGCAAGCGATTCAAAAACTAAAGCGTGCAAAGCACGAAATGCTAACTTCATCCCACGCGCAAGTGTCTCAAAAAGGGGTGGATGTTAGGCGCAACGTGCTGACTTCATTCCATACGCAAGCGATTCAAAAAGGTAAGAGTGCAAGGCGCGAAAAAATATCAAGGCCGAAACGTACTTAGCGTACGTGAGGATTTGATGTTTTTGAAGCAACGCAGCAATCATGCGTCTTTCAATCGCTTGCGTCCTCCTTCTGTTCCACCCACTTGCCCATGGCATCCAGATAGACGTAGCTCTCCGAAGCAATCACCCCGCCGATGTCCGACAGGCCATCCACCAGGAACCGGCGCAGGCCACGACGCGAGGACACGGAGACCTCAACCATCAGATCGTAGCGGCCCGTGGCGTTGATCACGGATTGCACCCCGGGGATGGCCGCCAACTGCTCCATCAGGGCACGATCGGCGCGACGCTCGAGGTTGATACCCACCAGGGCCGTCACGGTATTCTCGAAAAACAGGGGGTTCACCGAGGCGGAAATACGCAGATACCCGGCGCGGATCATGCGTTCGGTCCTCAGACGGACCGTACCGTCGGAGACGCCGAGCTTGCGCGCGATGCTCTTGTAGGACTCGCGCCCGTTGACCTGCAGTTCCTCAATAATCCCCCGATCGATCTCGTCCAGAATGAGCTTCCTCTCTTCCATCGTCTCTCCTTAGTTCGCATCCGCTTTTCTCTGAACCACATAATCGATTTTCGCGGATCATAGGCCCTGGCATACAGCCACGTCAAACTGTGTTATTCTGCTATCGGGTTTTTCCATTTTTATGCGACTGAATTACGAAACGCGCAATGAACGCTCATTAAATATTCTTGACAAGTAATTTAAAGCTGTGATTTCGTCCAAACAAGAAACAAAGCATGTCCATGGAGGACCCATATGCGCCACCCCCTTCTCCAGCGTCTGGCCGCGGACACCGAACAGCTGCGCCGCGAAGGTCTTTATAAGGAAGAGAGGATCATCACCTCGCCGCAGCAGGCGGCCATCACCGTCCAGAACGGTCCCGAGGTCCTCAACTTCTGCGCCAACAACTACCTTGGACTGTCCAACCACCCGCAGCTGGTCCAGACGGCCAAGGCGGCCTTGGACAAATACGGCTTCGGCATGTCCTCGGTGCGCTTCATCTGCGGCACCCAGGACATCCACACCGCCCTGGAAAAGAGACTCACCGAGTTCCTGGGCACCGAGGAGACCATCCTCTACGGCTCCTGTTTCGACGCCAACGGCGGGTTGTTCGAGGCCCTCCTCGGCCCCGAGGACGCCATCATCTCCGACGCCCTGAACCACGCCTCGATCATCGACGGCGTACGTCTGTGCAAGGCCAAGCGCTTTCGCTACGCCAACAACGACATGGCCGACCTGGAGACACAGCTCAAGGAGGCCGAAGGCTGCCGCACCAAGCTCATCGTCACCGACGGCGTCTTCTCCATGGACGGCATCATCGCCGATCTGGCCGCCATCTGCGACCTGGCCGACAAATACCAGGCCCTGGTCATGGTGGACGATTCCCATGCCGTGGGCTTCGTGGGCCAGACGGGCCGGGGCACACACGAGCACTGCGGGGTCATGGGTCGGGTGGACATCATCACCGGCACCCTGGGCAAGGCCCTGGGCGGTGCCTCCGGGGGCTACACCTCCGGGCGCAGGGAGATCGTGCAATGGCTCAGGCAACGCTCGCGCCCGTATCTCTTTTCCAACACCCTGGCCCCGGTCATCGCGGCCACATCCATCGCGGTGCTGGACATGCTGTCCGGGACCACGGAGCTGCGCGAACGCCTGGCCGCCAACAGCCGCCATTTCCGCAGCCGGATGCAGGAGGCCGGATTCGACCTGGTCCCGGGCGAACACGCCATCATCCCCGTGATGCTGGGTGACGCGATCCTGGCCCAGAGCATGGCCGCCGGGCTGCTCGAAGAAGGCATCTACGTCATCGGCTTCAGCTTTCCCGTGGTGCCCAAGGACAAGGCGCGCATCCGCACCCAGATGTCCGCCGCCCACACCCCGGAACAGATCGATCGTGCGGTGGACGCCTTCATCAAGGTGGGGCGCACACTGGGAGTCATCAACTGATGGAGGTCTTTGCCATGGAAAGCATGAAGGCGCTGGTCAAGGCCAAGGCCGAGGAAGGCATCTGGATGGAGGAGGTGCCCGTGCCGGGCATCGGCCCCAACGATGTGCTCATCAAGGTCAGCAAAACCGCCATCTGCGGAACGGACATCCACATCTACAACTGGGACAAATGGGCCCAAAGGACCATCCCCGTACCCATGGTCGTGGGCCACGAATTCGTGGGGGAAATCCTGGGCATCGGCAGCGAAGTCATGGGGCTGGCCCTGGGGGACCGGGTCTCCGCCGAAGGCCATATCACCTGCGGCCACTGCCGCAACTGCCGCGCCGGACGCAGGCATCTGTGCCGCAACACCATGGGTGTGGGCGTCAACCGTCCGGGATGCTTCGCACAGTACATCAGCGTCCCGGCCTCCAACGTCTTCAAGGTGCCCTCGTCCATCTCCGACGAGGTGGCCTCGGTGCTTGACCCGTTGGGAAATGCGGTGCATACCGCGCTGTCCTTCGATCTGGTGGGTGAGGACGTGCTGATCACCGGCGCGGGTCCCATCGGCACCATGGCCGTGGCCGTCTGCCGCCATGTGGGCGCGCGCCACGTGGTGATCACCGACGTCAATCCCTACCGCCTGGACCTGGCCCGCGCCATGGGCGCCACCCGGGCGGTGAACGTGCTCGACGAGGATCTGGTGCAGGTCATGAAGGACCTGGGCATGACCGAGGGTTTCGACGTGGCCCTGGAGATGTCCGGCAGCCCGGCGGCATTCCGCCAGTTGCTGAAGACCATGAACCACGGCGGCAAAGTCGCCCTGCTAGGCATCCTGCCCGAGGAGACCCCCATTGACTGGACCGACGTGGTCTTCAAGGGGCTGCAGGTCAAGGGCATCTATGGTCGTGAAATGTTCGATACCTGGTACAAGATGGCTTCCATGCTGCAAAGCGGATTGAACGTGACCCCGGCCATCACCCACCACTTCAAGGTGGACGAATACGCCGAGGCCTTCCAGGTCATGCGCTCGGGCCGTTCGGGCAAGGTCATCCTGGACTGGGAATAGATATTGATACACGCGCGCCTCATTCACCTCCACGAATGAAGCGCAACTGACGTACGAGAAGGGCTCATGGCGGCGGTCGTCATGAGCCTTTCTCTTTTTCAAGGCCGACCGTCATCAACGTGGCGGTCCTCCCGGCGCAAGGCCTCAATAAGACATCAACGCCCCCCGGCAACGCATGGCTGCCGGGGGGCGTTTCGCATTCTTTGATGCTTTGTCGCCACTACTTGCTGCTGGAACCGAAGACCTTACGCAACAGGTCCGTGGTCCTAGCCACGGGGTTCTCGCGGATCTGCTTTTCCTCGCGGGCCATGACCACGAACAGCCCGGCAACGGCCTTGTCCGTGACGTAGCCGTCCAGATCGTCCACTTGCATCCCGGTGACTGCCCCAAGGGCCGAGACCCCGCCCGTAAAGCTCTTGTACTTGCTGGTCACGCCCACGGAATCCGTGGCCTTTTCCACGATGGGCCGGATGCGCGCCATCAGGGCCTTGGAGCTGGTGCGCTCGAAATACTTGGTGGCCGCGTTGTCCGGACCGTTCAGGATGGCCCGCGCATCGTCGAAACTCATCTTGCTGATGGCGTCGCTCAGGATGGAGACGGTCTCGGGCGCGGCCTGCTCCGCGGCGCGATTCATGGAGGTGATGAATTCGTCGGCCAACTTGTCCTTACCCAGGGTGCGGGCCAGTTGCTCGGCCTTGGTCAGGGACGCGGGCATGGGAATGCGCACCTCGAGGTTGTCCAGATAGCCTCCGGGACTCCCCAGGAACGACGTGGCCTTGTCCACGGCCACATTGAGGGCCTCCTTCAGGCCGGAGATGACTTCGCTGGAGGTCAGGTTCGTCACTGTCTTTGACGATCCACTGCCACCGTCCATGATGACCGGGGCGACCTCCTTGACCTTGTCCAGCCAGCCACCGCGCGCGGCCAAGGGCGTCAGCGCAACCATGACAGCCAATAAAACCAGGATATTGAGCTTGCGGGAGCAGATCATAAGCCTTACCTCCAAAACGGTTATCCCCAGACTAGCAGCAGAACAATGCAAGAACCACTATTCAATGAACCCTGCGCTGTTTTTTGCTATGCTCGGGGGGCGAAGGAAGCCCGCAGGAGCGGCGAACAGTGCGCCATCGCCGTTGATATCAGGAGAACCCGCAGTGCCCGCAAAGAAGCACAAAAGAGCAGTCACCAACGACAGGCTACGCCTGACCATCCCCCTGGAGCAGATCGAGGGCGGTGCGCGCGAACAGATCGAGCGGACCTTGGCCCTGCCCTGCCTGAAGGTGCTGGCCATCATGCCCGACGTGCATGTGGGCTACGACCTGCCCATCGGCGGGGTCGCCCTGCTGGACGGGCACATCTGGCCCGGGGCCGTGGGCTACGACATCGGCTGCGGCATGTGCCACGTCTTGACGGAAAAGCCCCTGGCCGAACTGCCCGACCTGCATCAGGTCTATAACCGAATTCTGCAGCTGATCCCCGTGGGTTTTGAGACCCACAAAAAGAAGACCGGCTTCGACAAATTCCCCAACGTCTCGGGCGACGGGAAACTGAACGACGTGGTGCGCGAAAAGGCCCCCATCCAACTGGGCACCCTGGGCGGTGGAAACCATTTCATCGAGATCGGCGTGAACCCCTACGACATCGTGGGGATCACCATCCACAGCGGCTCGCGCCACCCGGGCTGGCAGATCGGCGATTATTATATGAAGAAGACGAAGGGCCCGGTGCCGGTGGATTCGGCCATTGCCAGGGCCTATGTGCAGGACATGGAATGGGCGCTGGAGTACGCCCTGGAGAATCGCGCCGCCATGATGCGCCGTTGCCTGGAAGCGCTGGGACTGGGCGAGGACCTGATGCAGGGCATGATCAACGAGAACCACAACCACGCCGAGATCACCCCCGCCGGGGTCCTGCACCGTAAGGGCGCAACCCCGGCGGAGAGCGGACAGTTGGGCATCATCCCGGCCAACATGCGTGACGGGGTCTGGATCACGCGCGGCCTGGGCAACGAATTTTTCCTATGCTCGGCCTCGCACGGGGCCGGACGGACCATGAGCCGCAAAAAGGCCCGCCAGGCCATCGACTTCCGCAGCTTCATGGCCCAGATGGAGGGCATCGTGGCCCCGGTGGAGCCCAGACTGCTGGACGAGGCCCCGGACGCCTACAAGAAGATCGATGATGTACTAAAAGCCCAGGACGGGGTGCTGGTGGACGTGATCGACCATTTCAGGCCGGTGCTGGTGGTGAAGGGGTGTAGTGAGATGGTTATCACCTGACAGTTGGCCACAAAAGTGAACGTGGTCATGCCGCCCTTGGTTGGGGTACGGCTGGAGTTGCGAAACTTCACCGAAACCTCAAGCCAGGAGAACGTC